>Ga0196970_1000469_pt1 | contig 46382 bp, 41 predicted proteins | sample S1v_513CmetaG_FD_148672 | JGI IMG/M metagenome (GOLD analysis project Ga0196970, IMG submission 148672) | Soil microbial communities from Anza Borrego desert, Southern California, United States - S1+v_5-13C | ecosystem: Environmental > Terrestrial > Soil > Desert | place: USA: California... | reverse complement strand
TTCCCTGGGATAACCACGTTTCCGCCACCGGTTTTGTTGATCGTGCCACCCGAGAGATTCAGGACTGCAGTGCCTCCGCGGCCGACAGCGATCCAGTTGTTCACGTTGAGCGTCGCGCTGCCGCTCAAATTATAGGTGCCGCTGGAACTGCCGCCATTGCCAATCCAGAATTCGGCGGTGTTGAGGCAGTTGATTGTTCCAGCGCTGTGATTGAGCGTTCCGACGGAACCGCCACCGTCAGCGACGATAAAGGCGGGCTGGCCGCCGCTGACGTGATTGACCACGCCGCCGTCCATGTTCATAACGCCCGTGGCACCGGCGCGAGCGACGACAAACCAATTTGAGGAATTGATGGTGCCGCCGGCATGAAGATTGTAAGTCGCGTCCGCCAATGCCACCTGGCCAATCCAGATTTCGCTGGATGAATTTACAACGCCGCCGTTCTGATTGACAACGGCCGTGCGCGCGCCCGGGCCATTCCACCCGCCATCTGCGATGACAAAAAGGTCGCCCGACTTGTTGAGAACACCGCCGTTAATATTCAGCGTGCTGGTGCTTCCGGGGCGTTCCCCCAGGAACAACCGCCCGCCCAATACGTTGAGCGTGCCATTGTTCAGGGTGTACGCGCCGACCGAGTTTTCTCCGTCGCCGATGTGCATCCACCCGCGCACGTTCAGGGTCTGGCCATTCTGCGCGTATGCTCCCGCGCCATTGGTCGCGCCGCCTGCGGACAGATCGTTCACCGTCCAATCCGGGTCGCCGCCATTGATCTGCACGACATTATTGATCCCGCTTGCATTGATGGCGTTGTCGTTGGTGCCAGGGACCGTGCCGCCCCAGGCAGCAGGATTGTTATAGGTGCCGGTTCCGCCGGACCAAAAGAAATCTGCGGCCTGTGAGACGAGCCCGGACGAGGTAAGGGCCAGCAATGCCGCGAGAGCTTTGCGATTAAAGGTATAGGTTTTCCGATCCATATGAGGTTTTCGACTGGAAGTTTTGCGTTTCGGTTGCCGGAATTGTCGACTTCGAGTCAGAGTGACGATGACGTTACTCCTGCTTGAACGAATGTCATGTGGCATGAAATGGCCACAGCACTGAAACCGGTCCGTCGCGCAGACTTGGAATCTGCGGGTCCCGTGAAGCTTGTGAAAAGGCGCTCAGCGCGTGCTGGAATTCTCGTCCACTCTGACGATTCCAACGTCGATGTATTGTCCTCCGCGCGACTGGTGGCAATGCACGGCGAGCACGTTCGATCCCGACTGAAGCACAGCCAAAGCCTCCGGCAGTATCTCAATTTCCTGGTAGGAGGTCACAAAGCCCGACAATTTCGCCGCGAGCACCCCGTTGAAATAAACCTCCACGTCCTCGTCGTGGTGAAGGAGCAATCGCAGCTTGCGAGGATCGCCACCGTCCCATCGAAATTCGCGGCGAAGCCAGATGTCGGAAGTGGCCCAAGCTGTATTCACCAGTGTCCCCGGAGTTTCCTTCGTTCCAAATCCACCGAGCCCTTCGCTCCACGCGGCATCGTTGAAATCAGTCTGGTTCCACTCCGCCGCAGGGCGGCTCGTGGTGAACTTCCACAGGACACGGCCATAGAGCATGTTCGGCGCAATAATTTCGAAAGGCGGGCGGCGGGCCTTCCCCGTCGTTGCATCACGCATCACCTCGACATCCATCTTGATGACCGCCCGATCATATGTCATCAGGCCGTTGCATTCGGTCTCGACGTCCGTCGTTTGGGTGTAAACCGCGGCGGTGAGGCCAAAGAAATCCTTCAGCAGGTGGGCGCGATCCCACAAACGCGTAAATGTCTCGGTGAGCGCCTTTTGATCGGGCATCTGTTGATATCCCCAGAACGTATCCGACCAGGTATGCCCGGGACGGCCCAAACCGATTCCCCCAAACTCTCCCACCACGCTGGCTCGCCCAGCCTCCAACGGAGGCGCATCGGGACCGGGATAACTATGAACATCGAACACATCACCCGCACGCTTGTCGGTCCAGCCACTTGCGTTTGAAACCAGACGTGACGGGTCGAACGCCTTCACCCAGGCTGCGAGGCGTTCTGTGTCGTATTGTCCCCAGCCTTCGTTAAAGAGAACCCATAGGACGATCGAGGGGTGATGCCGCCGGGTCTCAATCATTCGCTGGAGTTCGATCTCGAACTGGGCCTGTCCTTCAGCGCTGTTGTTTTTGCCACTGGGCATATCCTGCCAGACGAGCAAGCCTAGTTTATCACACCAATAATACCATCGCGCCGGTTCCACCTTCACATGCTTGCGCGCCAGGTTGAATCCGCACTGACGCAGCACCTCGATGTCATAGCGCAACGCTGCATCCGTCGGAGCCGCATAAAGGCCGTCGGGCCAGAATCCCTGATCGAGTGCGCCCGCCTGGAACACGAAGCGATCGTTCAACTCTATCCGGATCACTCCGCCTGCATCTTTCCTGAGGCCCACCTTGCGCATCCCAAAGTAACTGGAAACCGAATCCAACTCGCGATCGGCATCGCGCAATGTGACACGAACGTCATAAAGGTGGGGATCATCGGGCGACCAAAGCCGCGGCGTTGGAATGACGAGATCGAATTCGCGGTTTGGCGCCGCCGTCGCGCGGGCAATCTCCTGCCCGCCCGAAAACGCGATCACTTCGACCAAAGATTTAGCCGTGGCGTGCGGCACGACTGCCTTCACGCGAACGCTGCCGGCGTCGACGTCCGAAACCAAAACCAAATCGTCGATGCTTTGTTTGCTCACAGGTTCGAGCCAGACGGTTTGCCAGATACCCGAACTCGGCGTGTAGAAGATTCCTTCGGGTTCACGCGATTGTTTGCCACGGGGCTGGTCCGCCTCGGTCGGATCATCAACTCCCACGATCACCTCCTCCCTGCCAGACCAGGTCAGCCGATCAGTGATGTCGAAGGAGAAGGAGTCGTACCCGCCGCGATGTTGCCCTATAAACCGGCCATTGATAAATACCCGTGCCCGCCAGTCCACCGCGCCGAAATTCAAGCGAACGCGGCGGCCCTTCCACCCGGCCGGAACCGTAAATGCACGCCGATACCAAAGCGTCTCGGTCTCATCCAGGCGGCGCATGACTCCCGACAGCGCAGACTCGACCGGAAAAGGAACGAGGATGCGTCCCGTATACTGGGTTGGAACCGATGTATTTTCTGGAACAATGGTGAAATCCCAGAGTCCGTTGAGATTTGTCCATGATTCGCGGACGAGCGAAGGGCGCGGATATTCCGGATGGGGGTTTGCAGGGTTTACATCAGCGGCCCACCGCGTCAGCAAAGGACCCGAGGCAGGCCGCCACTCGGTTGCGGGCTGGGCCCCCGCCAGCCATGAGAGAGTTGTCCAGCACGCCATGAACAACAAAGCGCGGTGACTGCAAAGAATGAGACCCTGGCAAACCATGTCACTGCCTCAGGTATTTCGCCACAGCCTCACCCGAGGAGCGCACGTGAAGTTTTTCATATATCCTGCGGATGTAGTTCCGGACGGTATGAATGCTGACCCCAAGATGGTCGGCAATCTGTTTGTAAGCCTGCCCTTCAGCCAAACCATCCAGAACTTCACGTTCGCGCGGCGATAACTCGCCAATCTCGCTCTTGTGGGGAGTGGGCGCCTGCATCGATTGGACGACTTTTCGCGCTATCGGAGCGGACATCGGCGAACCGCCTTCATGCACTTCCCGGATTGCCTCAAGCAGTTTTGCCGGGGCGACGCGCTTCAACAGGTAGCCGCTGGCTCCCGCGGCCAGCGCGCTAAAGATTTTCTGGGTGTCTTCGAAAACCGTCAACATCACCACCTGGGTCTTTGGCATCAGCGGCTTGAGCCGCCGCACGCACTCGATCCCGCTCAGGCCGCCGAGATTGATGTCCATCAGCACGACGTCGGGCTGTTCTTTCGGCAATTGTTCCAGCGCCTCTTCGCCGCTCCCGAAAACGCTCAGGCAGCGAAAGCCGGGTGCCGCCCCAACATAGCCAGCGATGTTCTCTCGCAGCTCGGCTTCATCGTCGACGATTGAAACAGTGATTGGCGCTTGCATGGTTCAATTCAGGTTCTTGCCAGCGGAACGGAAAACGTCACGACGGTTCCTTTGCCCGGTTCGCTTTTCATGTCAAATCGTCCGCCTACCACATCCAATCTCGCCTGCATGTTCCGCAACCCATTGCCTCGGCGGCTGGAAGCCCCGGCAGAGGGGGTCGCGGCAAGGGATGCAAACGCTTGCTCGACTTCAAAGCCACGGCCGTTGTCAGCAACGCGGATCGTGAACCGGCCGCCTTCCACGTACATGTCGATTTGAATGCGTGATGCTTCGCCGTGTTTCAAGGCGTTGTTCAAGGATTCTTCGAATGCGAGAAACAGGTTGTGGCGCACCTCAGCCGAAAGCGGGTGATCGGGCAGGCCCCGTGCAATCCGCAGCTCGCATTGCACCGACGTGTTCTGCAGGTACTCCGTCGCATACTGCCCCAGGTATGCGGCGAGGTGCTCCAGCGTGTCATTGTGGGGATTCACCGCCCAGACAATTTCGTCCAGCGATTGAAGCAAATCCCGCGAAGTCCGCGCAATGGAATCCAGCTTTTCGGCGACGCGCTCGTTGCCGTCGGCTTCACCCTTGGCGCGTTCGCTCATGAAAGAAATCTTCGTCAGCTTGGATCCAATTTCGTCGTGCATGTCCTGCGCAATGCGCATGCGTTCGCGCTCCATCGCTTGTTGCTGCGCGAGCGCGGCGAGGCGTCGTCGAAAGCGGCGGTTGGAAACGATCCGAACGGAGCAAGCCACTCCCACGACACCGGCAAGAGAGTAGAACCCGATTGCCCATGCTGTTCGCCACAATGGAACAGGAATTTCGAAATCAAAAACCGCTTCGTCTGCAAACCACGCATCGTCCTGCAATCCGGCCTGCACCCGAAACGTATAGCGGCCATACGGAAGACGGCCGTATTCAACGTATCGGGAACCTCCACCACTGCGCACCCATCCAGGATCAAAGCCATCCAGCCGATGCCTGAATCTGATTTTCTCAGGTTCGGAGAAACGGAGGGCGGTGAATTGGATCCTGAGCGACTGCAGATCAGAGGCGAGCCTGACCGTGCGCGCGTGATTGGTTGTCAACGTGGCGCCATTCACTGTTTCCCAAGGCAACGCCGTGTTATTGACTGCAACCTCCTCGATCAGGATGGGCGGCTTCACGCGATCCAGCATCGCTGAACGCAAATCAAAGACAGCAATGCCGCCAGCCAGCGCGAACCAAAGTTCGCCCGCACCTGTTCGCACCGCTTTCGGCCAGCCGAAATTCGGCCCAGTGGCAGAGATGGTTTCCGAACGGTAAATCAGTTGCGGTCGCACTGCCGAAACCCCCGCAAGCGCTGAACTGATCTCGTGTCGATTCAACCGGTAGACGGCATTCGCCGTGCTCAGCCAAAGATCGCCCACTCGATCGTGCACGATTCCCCAGATCGCATGCTCGGGATTTCCTGGATTGATATCCCAGCTCTTGAACCGGCCGTTTGCAAGGCAGCCGAGCTGGCCGAAGGACGTTCCCACCCAAAGCCGCCCCTCTTCGTCGACATGCATGGAGCGAATTGCCTTTCCGTCGAATGCGGGCGGATCCGTCATGGGATGAAACAAGCCATTCGTCCCGGAGAAAACCCCGCCATTCGCGTATCCTACCCACAGCTCACCTGCAGGCGTTGTAAGAATTGTCGTCACCGGTTCGGCCGGCAGTCCTTCCTCGATTCCATAGGTTGCCGGCTGAGCTCCAATTTCAAAACGGTGCACTGTTCCCGACGCGGTGCCGGCCCAGATGGCTCCCGCGACATCAGCAGCGACTGCAAAAACGCGATCGTCAGAAAGCCCATGTGCGGTGGTGAATCGGGTGGCTGCCGCCCCCGCAAAACGGAACAGGCCGGCGCCTGGCGTTGCCACCCACAAACTCGAATCCTCGGCCACGGCGAGCGACGACACCATGGTCTGAAACGGCACGCTGTTTTCATTGGCAAATATTTGGAGGTTCTCGGCCGTTCCCCAAAAAATTCCGCCTCGTTCGAATCCCGCCCACGCGCGTCCGTCCGCGATGGCCAGGCTGTTCGCAGGCCTGTCCGGAAGGCCGCTGCCAGCGGTCAGGAGCCGCATGTTCCGGCGTTGGAGGCGGGCGAGGCCGCTGCCGTGCGTTGCCAGCCACAGGTTCCCCTCTCGATCCTCACACAGCGCCCGAACATCGCTATCCAGGCCGCCCGAACCCAGGGACACGGGCACAAATTGATTATCGGCAAAACAATAGAGGCCCTTTCCGCTGGTCCCAATCCAGAGCTCGCCACCGCTGCCCTCGCACAAGCTCCAGATGCGGGTGGACGAGGTTAGATTGCCGCTGCCGAAATGGTTGAGATGCTTTCCTTCGTTGAGATTGACCAGGTAAGTGTCGCCGAACGCCCAGAGATTTCCCTGTCTGTCCTCATAAACGCCAAGGGACTCCGGGCTGCGGCCCGGGCTGTCTGTCTGAAACGGAAAGGCATTGATGCGTCCATCCTTGAACTGGCAAATCCCGCCACGCGTCGTGATCCAAACCGTTCCGGAACGCGCGCCACTGACATTAGTCACGAAGTCGTTCGGCAGCCCATCGGCCGTGCTGTAGCGGATAATTTGTTCCCCGTGAACCCTATACAACCCGTTCGGCGTGGCGATCCAGATTCCGCCCTGCGTATCCTGAGCGATGCTGTTGATCGTCCGTTCGAGCAGGCGTTTGCCCGGTTGAAACCGCCGAACCTCGCCTTCAGCAAAAACCAGCAATCCGTCCCGTTGCGTTCCGATCCAAAGGCGTCCTGAACCGTCTTCGCACAACGAAGTGACATTCACCGCCGTCGTGAACGGAACAAACCGCACGCCGTCGAAACGTGCAAGTCCTGAAGCTGTCCCAACCCACAGGTAGCCGTCCTTGGCCTGGAGTACGGAAGTTACGATGTCATCAGGCAGGCCCTTCTTCTTGTCCCACATCGTTACGGTCAAATCCTGCGGCAACAATGGGACAGGCGCCCCCCCTGCCCAGGAGGGAACGCAGAACAGCGAAAGCAAGATGCAAAGGCGAAACATCATGACCACGAAGCAGCCGAGTGACGTGGCTGCATCGCGTCACACTATCGACCACTACCGTTGGCGCGCCAGTGCAAAGGGCAGGCTGCGACGGCGGGATGCGCAAACACCTTGCCGCGGATGCCGCACCTTCCTGCAGCAAAGGGTCCGCTAGCGCAGGAGATCCATCGCTGATCCTGGCCGAGCGTCCTTGCCCGCGCCCCATTTGTAATCCGGCGCCGATGTCATTTCGAAGATCACCTCACCGCCTTCTGCGATTTGATCATGGGTGAGGAAATTTTTCTGCAGAGCAGCGCCGTTAACCGTGGCTCCTCGGATATAGGGGCGCTGCGGTCCATTGCCGCGCGCTGTCACTGAGAAAGTTTTTCCATTTGGCAACTGAATGACAGCCCGATCGAACAACGGGCTTCCGATCACGTATTCCGTTGTTCCAGGAGTGACGGGATAAAAACCGAGCGCGCTGAAAACATACCAGGCCGACATCTGGCCCGTATCTTCATCACCGCACAAACCGTCAGAGGTCGCATGATAAAGACGGCTCATGACTTCGCGTGCACGGGCCTGCGTTTTCCACGGCTGCCCCACGTAGTTATACAGGTAGATCATGTGCTGGATCGGCTGATTGCCATGTGCGTATTGGCCCATGTTCAATGCCACCATCTCCGTCATCTCGTGGATCATGTTTCCGTAGCTGCCGACATTCACGTCGGGCGGCGTGTAGAAAACCGCGTCCAGCTTTCGACCAAATGCGTCGTCGCCGCCCAGCAGCCGGATCAAGCCCGGCACATCCTGGAACACGCTCCAGGTCCAGTGCCATGAGTTGCCTTCAGTGAAGGGGCCGCCCCATTCAGTCGGGTCAAATTTCTCGTTCCACGATCCATCAGCCTTGCGCCCGCGCACAAAGCCGGCCTCGGCGTCGAAAACGTTTGTGTAATACATTGCGCTGCGCGCGAACCGCCCGGCCTCGCTCTCCCGGCCGATCTTTTTCGCGAAGAGGGCGAGGCAAAAGTCGTCGTAGGCGTACTCGAGAGTTTTCGCTGTTGCTTCCCGAACCTCAGGATACGGAGCATAGCCGTTCTTCCAGTAATACTCCGCGCCATCCCGCCCAATGGACGGACAATTTTTGGGTGCGGGAGTCGTCGCATCGTGAATCATCGCCTCGAGAGCCTGCTCAGCGTTGAAGTTGGTGACGCCTTTAACCCATGCATCAGCAAGCAGCGAAAAGGCATGGTTGCCAATCATGCACGCGCGATGTCCCGGACTCGACCACGAAGGCAGCCACCCGCTCTGCTCGTACGCGGCAAGCAGGCTCTGCATGATCTCGCCGCTGATCTCCGGGAATAGAATGTTATACAGTGGATGCGAGGCTCGGAAGGTGTCCCAGTAGCCCGTGTCGGTGTACATGTATCCGGGATGTATCTGGCCGTCGTAAGGACTGAAATAAATCGGTTCGTTGCGTTCGTTATACTCGTGGAACCGATGCGGAAAGATGACGCTGCGGTAAAGGGCGCTATAGAATGTCCGCTGCTGTTCCTCCGTGCCGCCCTCGATCTGGATCCGGCCGAGAGCCTCGTTCCACGTCGCATCAGCGCGTTGCAATACGGCCTCAAACCGGGATGAGCCGATCTCCCGTTCAAGATTTCGTTCCGCCTGCGCGGGGCTGATATACGAAGAAGCCGCCCGGCATTCAACCACCTTGCCCCTGGCGGTATCGAACTTCACGTACGCCCCCACATGAGCGCCTGCGAGCCGGGTGCCGTTTTCCTGCACCTGTTGCGGTGTCCATGTTCCATGGCTCGTGAAAGGCCGATCGAATACAACCACGAAATAGTTCGAGAAGTTGTTTGGAACGCCGCCATTGTTGTTGCGGCACACGCCGATGATCTTGTTTTCGGACGGGACGACTTCGACCACGGATCCGTTTGCAAATGCGTCGAGCACTACATAAGCGTCGCCCGCCTCGTCGAAAGCAAAACGAAACGCTGCGGCGCGCTCTGTCGGGGTGACTTCAACCGTCGCCTTCCAGGTGTCGAGGCGCACCTTGTAGTAACTGGGACGCGCCAATTCATTATCATGGCGAAACTCCGACGCTCGGTCGTCCTCCCTAACCGCCAGTTTTCCGAAGACAGGCATCAGCGAAAAATTGGCGTAATCGGCGATCCACGGGCTGGGCTGGTGAGTCTGGCGAATGCCGCGAATGCGATTCTGCCGGTACTGATAGAAGAACGAATCCTTGGCAGGCTGTGTGTACGGCGCCCACTTGTTCATGGGAAATGGCACCGCGATCGCCGGATACGTGTTGCCATGCGAGAAACCATGGGTGGAATCGGTGCCCTGCAGCGGATTGGCAAGCGATACAAGGTTCGTACCGGCGACAGCCGCAACCGACTGCAGCACCAGGAGAGTGAGCGAAACATTCAGGTATTTCATGAGTATTTGTAAAAGCGGCCGGGGCTTTTGCCCCGGCCGTCTGGGATCCAACCACCTGCGTCCTATCGAACCAAAATCTTGAAGAACTTCTGCGGCCCGGCCGGCGTCACTTCATGGGGCGATGTCGCCGCCGAGTTTGTCGTCCACGGCCCAGCCAGATTTGTCGATTCCATCAAGCTCCCTTGCGACCACGTCAGGTTCAACTTGCCACCCGCAAAGCTGGTTCCCACGTTCACGGCGGGAACACCGCCGCTGAGCACCGTGAGACTGCCCGAAGCCGTGGTCTCATCCAGCGCTCCGGTTTGTCCGCGCCACGATGCAGGGAAGTTCGCAGGATACGCGGAGTTCAATTGGGCCGCGGTGTAGGTGCCGGCGGCAAGTTCAACTCCGTTGATGACAACCTTCCCGAACGTGTGATTGCGGGTCAGGTTGAGGCGCCCGTTGAGCGTCAGGGTCGCCGCGGGGCTGACGATGTCATAGCTGGCCTGCAAAGCGCCCTGAGCCCCAACTAGGATATTATTTGTTCCGAGCGAGCCGGCTCCACTGCCGATGACGGTTCCGACCACGATGTTCCATGTGCCGGAATAGGTGTTGTTCGCGCCCGCGATGTTCAATGCCGCGACCCAGTTTGACTGGAAGTTGCTGTTGGGATGCGCGCGATACTCGATCGTGCCATTTCCAGTCAGCTGGCTTTGGAGGGTAATTGAGCGGGAACTGGTGTCCTCCGTCGCAAAGATCGGCGTGTTCGCAATGACGTTCATTTCACCCGTCAGGATCGCGCTGCCGCCGGAGTTGATGAAGTTGAACAACTGGCCGCCTGCCATCACGAGCTTTTTGAAATGCACGGTGCTCGGGTTGGATCCTTTGAGGATGACCGCACCCGCACCTGTTCCTGGAGGATTGGCGAACACACCGTTCCCCTGCACAGTCAGGATCTCGCCCGGGAACGCCGCGCTTGCGCCTGTCGCAGGCGTGCGCATTGCGCCTGTCGAAGCGATGAAATAACGGCTTCCTGGTTTTGCCACGGCCGAGTTGGATGCGGCCAAGCCGTCGCTCCAATGCTCACCCGTGTTCCAGTCCTGCGGATTGCCCTGAACCACGGAGAGCGTGATGTCTTCCGCGGGGCTTGCCGGCATCACGCTGAGCGTCACGGTTGCGCTCACTGCGGAGCCGAGGCTGTTCGTCACGACGACGACGTAATCGCCCGCGTCTGCCGCAGTGATGTTCGTGATGGTCAACGAAGCGCTGGTCGCACCCGAGATGCGGCCACCATTCGCAATGCTGGCATACTCACTTCCGTTCCACTTCTGCCATTGATAATGGAGCGGAGCCGTGCCGCTGGCCACGACGGTGAAAGTCGCAGTCTGCTGCTCATAGAGGTTCTGGGATGCTGGCTCGCTGGTGATGCTCGGGATGAACAGAGAAACGCCTGAACCCGCAGAGAACAGTGTGGTAAGCTGGCTTTCGCTCAATGCTCCGCCAAAGATCGCCACGTCATCCACCGTCCCGTTGAACCCGCGGTTTGCAGGTGCAAAGGGGTCGTTGCCGATCATCGTGGTGCCGTTGAAGGTCTGCGCAACGTGAGTGTATGCACGGCTGGATTTCACCAGGCTGCTGGTGTTGATCACGTAAATGGTCGCATTCGTCGGAGTCACCACCAATGCCGCCAGCGACCACACGTTCTGCGGCGCGATAACTCCCGAGTTCCATCCGTAGGTGTTCGCGTCGTTGTTCCATGTGTACCCGAGCGTGTAGTTTCCATTCACGTCCGTGGCTGTGCTGTAATTGAATCCAGCCACATTGGTTCCGCGATGGAAGACGATGCCGTTGGCGGACCCCTGCGGGCCGGCAGGATTGATCCAGGCGACAATCGTCAATGAATTGGTCGTAATGCGCCACGGCTCCACGGTTATTTGTGAGTCAGCGTAACCCTGAAGGAACTGCACCGCGCCATTCGGGCTGGCAAAGCCTGGATATCCGATCTCCGGGGCCGGCCCGGAAACTCCGCTGAGGGCGTTCAGCGTGATCGCACCATATACGCCGTTGAACCCGCCCGCAAAATCGTGCGCCACCGCGGTTCCTGTCGAAGTGTCTTCCGTTTCGTTCAAGCGGTAGAACGCAATCGGATTCACCCCCAGGACGGAGTTCCCCACCGCATCCTCAGGGAGAACGACGGTCAACTGGGCCACCACGCTGGTGGAGGAGCCGTTGAAATTCGATACAACGACGTCGTAGTTGCCGGCGTTTCCCGTGGCAACGTTATTGATGAGGAGCGACGGAGTGTTGACTCCCGAAATCGTGCCTGAATTGGCGAGATTGACGCCGCCCTTGCGCCACTGATAGGAAACCGTTCCTTCTCCGACCGCGCTGACGCTGAACGAAGCAGTACGTCCGGCATAGAGCGCGAGGTCTGCCGGATGTTCCTGCACGAGGGGACCGATGGGTGGCAGTGTTCCAAACGGTTGCACGGTGATGGCCCCGGAACCGCCTGGCAGGAATGTGTTCGGATAAGCTGCTGCGAGCGCGGAGTAGAAGTGTGTGCCGGGCGCGAGCGGCGTGCCCTCAATGTTTACGGCTGCGAACGCGCAGTTTTGATGGAGCGCCATCCGGCCTCCGTTGATCAACGTCAGCGTGCCGGCACTGTTCACGTTGTAGCCCGGTTCAAACACAGCAGGACCGTCCACCGCAAATCCGCTGAAGGACGCGTCCAAAATATAGGCCGGATCCACGGTGATGTCGTTCGTCCCGAACGAGCCATTCGTGGCAGCCGTGAGCCAGCCAGCCTTGACGACAATGGTTCCAGTGAAACCGTTCGTTCCATCAACCCGGGAAATAACATTGGTGGGCGATTGCATCAGCACGAGCCGTCCATTTCCAGCCAGCGGGCTGTTGATGCGCGAAACCTGCAACGTGCCGCCGCTGATCGTCGTGACGCCGGTGTAGGTGTTGGTGCCGGAAAGCGAGATGGTTGCCGTTCCGATTTTCGCAAGGGCAAGGTTTCCATTTCCATTCACCAAGTTGCCCATGAATTCGCCGCCGCCCGTATTCCCATTACCAATGGTGAGAGTACTGGCAGTTCCGGCAGCGTTGTTCAGGATGGTTCCGCCGCCACCGCTCAGGCTGCCGACGGATTGGCTGGTGCCGTTCAGGTCCAGCGTGCCCCAACCGCGGTTGTTGTTGCTGTTTTCAATTGTCAACGGCGCGGTTGTCGAACCCAGTGTGCTGCCGCCACCCAGCTGGAGAGTGTCCCGTGCGTTGAGGACCGTGCCTCCCGTGTAAGTGTTGGTGCCCGTCAGCAGAACACGTCCACCCGTTGCCCCGTTTGCTGCCGCGGCGCCAATGCGGAGAGCTCCCGGGCCGCTGATATCTGCTGCAATCGTCAGGGGGGCGTTGGCCTGCGGATCAAGCTGGCCGCCATTCGCGGTGAGATTAATGTACCCGTCGACCACTTGAAGAGTTCCGTTCCACATTCCGATCGTTCCGCCGTCGAGCGTCAGCCCGGTTTCAGCGCTGGATCCGAAGGTGTACGTGCTGCCGCCGCCCGCCGTTCCCTTCAACGCAAGCAAGCCGCTGAACCCGTCGCCGATGATCGTCAACGAGCGACCCTGGAACGTGTAGGAGTTGTTGTCCTGCGGCGTTCGGAGCAGAAGATTCTGGACCACATAATCGTTCGCAGGATTCGGCGCAGCATCCGAATCCCAGTGTCCCTTAAGGTTGAAACTCGTGGTGCCCCCCGCATCGTTGTTGGTGAGACTGATGGATGCAGCGGAGGCATTACTGACAAAACCCGCACCGATGAGGCCGACCGCAAATGAGATTATTCGATTTCGATTCACAACTTAAACTGGATTGGACGCCGGTCAGGCGTTGCAGACAAACATGAGCAGATACAAACCGGGTGGACGGCTCATAAAAACGATAGAATCGTGGACCCGCATCCATTTGTGCTCAAAGGATAATAATGTACCTTTTATGGCACTTTTGTAACAAACCGTTACTGTTTGAGCGTTGCTTGATGGAAAAAAAACTGAAATGCACACTGCGGCGCCGCAGCACTGAATCAGAAATAGAATGATACCGATCAAGATGAACTCGCAGCCTGAGGGTTGGCCGCAGAAGCTGTTGAGCCGTCATCCGATTCACGAGGTGTATGTGTGCGATCGCCAGCTCCATCCGCCGCCCTTCAGCCACGTTGTCACCTTCCCTCGCCTGGAAATCCCGCTTTCAGGGTGTTACGAAAACCAGATGGAGTTAAACGGCCACGTGGAGACCACTGTGTTGCGCCCGGGCAGCGCACTCTTTGCGGCACCCAACTGCTGGAACCTTCCGACGTGGGAACGCAAGGGGGAAGTCCTTTCGCTCCTGTTCGGAAAGAAACAATTGGGAGTCAGCATCGTCACGGCCAAGGGGGCGGGGACGCCGCAGCTGCTGGCGCACAAGTTCGCGGTCCCCGCGCCAGTGAATGGGCCAATTCCTTACATCGTGGAGGCCATGCTTGAACTGCAGGCCTCGCGGGAGCCGGCCGATGCTTTCCCGGAGCTGGCCCGCGCACTGGTCCGATGCGTGGAACGGCTGGTGTGCGAGCAACCCGCGCCGGCAACCGACAATCGAGGTCAGGGCCTGTTCGAGCGCATCTGCGTCTACCTCCAAAGTAATTACCAGAACGACATCACACGGGATTCCGTCGCGCACCAGTTCGGGGTCAGCCCGAACCACCTGTCACGCATCTTCCATCGGCATGGCCACATGACCTTCATCGATTACCTCACGCATGTGCGCATCGCGCGGGGCAAGTTCCTGCTGTGCCACTACAACTTGAAGCTTGAAGATGTCGCCTTGCGCAGCGGTTTTCGCGACGGGCCGTACTTCTGCCGCGTGTTCAAGCGCATCACGCACAACACTCCTGTTGAGTATCGTGCCCGGATGCTCGATGCGGCATCAAAGCAAGGCAACGGCAGCACGCCGCCCTGACGCGAACTGCGTTTCAAAAACCGCCCGCTGCTCCGCGGCGCGCCTATGCATCACGCGAACAACGACAATGGCCTCGAACGCGCCGCGCCATTGACATTTGAAAAATTTCCAGCCTTTTAATCGCAGTCACCTGATGCTGTCCGCGCGCCGCATTCGAGTTTTGGTCATGTGCCGCTTTGGTTTTCCACTGCTGCTGGCCACGCTGGCGCTTCTCTCGAACGGCTGCTCGCGACGCGAATCACGCGCTGAATCTGGCATCGCCGAACAGGTGCTCCACGCCGGGAACGGCACAGACCCGCAAGATCTCGACCCGCATCTGACCACCGGCGAACCAGAGCACAAGATCCTGATGGCGCTCTTTGAAGGTTTGGTTTCGGAGGCGCCCGACGACCTGCGTCCGCTGCCTGGAGTTGCAGAACGATGGGATGTGTCGCCCGACGGCCTGATCTACACGTTCCACTTGCGGCGCAACGCTCGCTGGTCGAACGGCGATACCGTGACAGCCCATGATTTTACAGGGTCGTTGGAGCGCATGCTGCAACCGGAACTCGCGGCAAAATATGCCAACATGCTGTTCCCGCTCAAGAACGCCGAGGCTTTCAACCTGGGCAAAATAAAGGACTTCAGCCAGGTCGGCGCCCGTGCCCTGGATGACTTTACCCTGGAACTCACCCTGCACAGCCCAGCCCCCTATTTCCTCTCCCTGATCATGCATAATTCCTGGTTCCCGGTGCATCTCCCAACGATTCGGCGACATGGAAGCATCGTGGACCGTGCGAATCGCTGGACACTGCCGGAAAACTTCGTCGGAAATGGGGCGTTCCGATTGAAGGAGTGGAAGATCAACAGTCATGTGCTGGTGGAACGCTCGACCAATTATTGGGACGCCGCGAATGTGAAGCTGCGTCAGATTTATTTTTATCCGACAGAAAACCAGGATGCGGAAGAGCGGGCGTTTCGCGCGGGGATGCTGCATCTCACAAAGGATGTTCCGCAGACGAAGATTGAGGTCTATCGTGAAAATCGGCCGGAAGTTTTCCGCGCAGAACCGATCCTTTCCACATACTTCTACCGCTTGAACACGACACGGCCCCCGTTGAACGACAAACGCGTGCGGAAAGCCCTGGCCCTCGCCATTGACCGCGACCTGATCGTGCGCCGTGTCACGCGGGGCGGACAGGTGCCCGCGTTTCACTTCACGCCACCTGGCATCCTGGGTTACCAGCCGCGGGCCCGGCTCTCGGGAACCCTTAACGATGCGCGGCGCCTGCTCGCCGAGGCTGGTTTTCCCGACGGAAAGGGTTTCCGCCCCATCACGATCCTCATCAACACTCACGAAGGGCATAAGGCGGTGGCAGAGGCGATACAGCAGATGTGGAAACAGAACCTCGGGATTTCGGTCAATCTTCGAAATGAGGAATGGAAAGTCTTTCTGACCACGACTGAGAAACTTGACTACGACGTTGCCCGCGCAGGCTGGGGAGGAGATTATCCCGATCCGAACACCTTTCTGGAACTGGTGGTCACCGACGGTGGGAACAATGAAACCGGATGGTCCAATGCCGGGTATGATCGGTTGATCGCTGAAGCTGCGAAAACCGCGGATCCAGTGCAGCGATTCGAAATATTCCAACAGGCTGAAGCGATATTCCTGGATGAGCTACCGTTCATTCCGCTGTACTTCTACACGCGGCCCACGCTGATCCACCCGGCGGTCCGCAACTTTTTTCCGACAGTCCTGGACATGCACCCGTGGAAACACGTTTACCTGGAGGCTCCGGCGCGATGATCCAGTTTGTGTTCAGGCGGCTGCTTCAGGCAATTCCAGTTTTGTTCATCATTGCGACAGCGACGTTCTTCATGCTGCGCCTAGCGCCCGGGGGTCCGTTCGACGAGGACAAGAAGGTGCCCGAGGAAATCGTACGCAAGCTGGAGGCGCACTACGGACTCGATAAACCGCTGTGGCAACAATACGTGCTCCAGATGAAGAACCTGCTGCGCGGCGACCTTGGGCCATCGTTCAAGTATCCCAAGCGCACGGTCAACGAACTGATTGCGGAAGCATTTCCCGTCTCGCTTCAGTTGGGAGCCTTCGCATTGGGGGTTGCGCTCACACTGGGGATTCTCTCGGGACTGATCGCGTCACTGCGGCCGAACACGGCAAGCGATTACATTCCGATGGCAATTGCGATGATAGGGATCTGCGTGCCGACCTTCGTCACCGGGCCTCTCTTGAGCAACTACTTTGGGCTGAAACTGGGGTGGTTCAACCCAGGCGGATGGTTTTTTCCCGAGGATCGCGTGTTGCCGTCGCTTACGCTTGGTTTTTATTACGCAGCCTACGTCTCTCGTTTGACTCGCGGCGGCATGCTGGAGATTCTCAACCAGGATTTCATCCGCACCGCGCGGGCCAAGGGCGCGACGGCCTCGCGCATCCTGTTCAAGCACACGTTGAAGGGCGGCCTTCTCCCCGTGATTTCATTCCTCGGACCCGCGGTAGCCGGGCTGCTCACCGGGTCCTTCGTTGTTGAAAGCATTTTCAACATTCCCGGCCTCGGCCGCTTTTTCGTGCTCTCCGCTTTCAACCGGGATTACACAATGGTCCTCGGAACCGTTCTCTTCTATGCGACGCTCATTCTGCTCCTGAACCTGATTGTTGATGTCGTATTGGTGTGGCTGAATCCGAAACTGAAATTTGAATAAGCATGCCCGCCGCTGAGATTCCCAACCTTGCTCCGAGGGAAGCGCCTGCCGCGGAGCAGGGTTCGTCATTATGGCTCGACGCCTGGCATCGGCTCGCGCGCAATCGGATCGCGGTCGCCAGCGCCGTGTTCCTGATCATCCTCAGCATTGCGTGTTTCATCGGACCGATCGTCGTTTCCACAACCTACTACGGCCAAAACCTTGAACTCGGAGCGACCCCGCCCAGTGCCAGTCATTGGCTCGGAACCGACAAACTCGGGCGGGATCAGTTCGCGCGGCTGTTGATCGGCGGACGCGTCTCTCTGATGGTCGGACTGTGTGCCACGTTCGTATCGCTCACGATTGGTGTATTCTGGGGCGCGATTGCGGGGTTTGTCGGAGGCAAGCTCGATGCCGTGATGATGCGCGTCGTTGATATTCTCTATTCCCTGCCGTTCACCATCTTCGTGATTCTGCTGATGGTTTTTTTCCGCGACCTCGAGGCTGAATTCCGATGGCTCGACCGCCTGGGAATTCCGTTCAACCTGCTTCTTTTGTTTGGAGCCATTGGCGCGGTGGAATGGCTGACGATGGCGCGCATTGTTCGCGGCCAGGTCATGTCGCTCCGCAAGCAGGAATTCATTGAGGCGGCGCAAGCCCTTGGACTGCGTCCGGGACGAATCATCTTCCGCCATATGATCCCGAACATCCTTGGCCCCATCATTGTTTACACCACCCTCACCATTCCAGCCGTGATGCTGCTCGAGGCTTTTCTAAGCTTTCTTGGGCTGGGCGTGCAACCGCCCATGAGCTCATGGGGTTTGCTCATCAAGGAAGGCGCGGAAGTCATGGAGGAATACCCCTGGCTGCTGCTGTATCCGGGCGTCGCCCTTGCGATGACGCTGTTCGCGCTGAACTTCCTGGGGGATGGCTTGCGCGACGCATTGGATGTGCGGGCTTCCAAGGATTGAATTGATGCTGCTCGAAGTATCCCATCTCAGAACGAGCTTTCACCTCCGCAACGGAGTGGTGCGGGCTGTGAATGACGTCTCGTTCTCTCTAGAGAAAGGAGAGACCCTTGGCATTGTAGGTGAATCGGGCTCAGGCAAATCCGTCACCTGTTATTCACTCATGCGATTGATCCCGCAACCTCCGGGCAGAATCGAAGGCGGCCGCGCGATGTTCGACGGAGTTGACCTTCTGAGCTGCCCGGAACGCGTGCTGCGGACGATCCGCGGCAAGCGGATCTCGATGATTTTTCAGGATCCCATGACGTCCCTGAACCCCTATTTGCGCATTGAGGATCAGTTGATTGAGCCGCTGCTGATTCACGAAGGCCTGAGCCGGCGCGAGGCATTGAAGCGGGCGGCGCAGGCGCTCTCGGAAGTGGGAGTTCCGGATGCCGGACGGCGGCTTCGGAGTTACCCGCACGAATTTTCCGGCGGCATGCGGCAGCGGGTAATGATTGCCATGGCGCTGATCACGCAGCCGGAACTGTTGATCGCTGATGAACCAACAACGGCCCTGGACGTTACAGTGCAGGCGCAGATTCTGGAACTGGTTCGCCGTTTTCAGCAGGAGCGAGGCATGGCTGTGATCTGGATTACTCATGATCTCGGAGTGGTCGCGGGGTTCTGCCAGCGTGTGATGGTGATGTATGCGGGGCGTGTTGTGGAAACGGCACCGACGCAGGAGCTTTACTCGCATCCGGCGCATCCCTATACCCGCGCGCTTCAACGCTCAATTCCGGCGCTTCAGAAGAAAGGCGAAGAGCTGTTCACAATTCCCGGGCTGCCGCCTGACTTATCCCGGGAGAACCGCGGCTGCCCGTTCGTGCCGCGCTGCTCCTTTGCACAACCCGCTTGTGAATCGCCCGTGACATTGGAACCCGTTCGCGCGCGGCAGAGTTCCGCATGCGTGCGCGTACAACGCAACGAAATCCAACTGGGATGAACACACCCCTGCTTCAGCTTGAGAATGTCAAAACGCACTTCGCCGTCGAACGCGGCCTGATATTTCGCCGCAAACTTGGCGTGGTGCGGGCAGTGGACGGCGTTTCATTGACCCTGCAGCAGGGGGAAATTCTGGGGCTCGTCGGGGAGTCGGGGTGCGGTAAATCCACCCTTGGCAGAACCATCCTGCAACTGGTTCCAGCCACTGAAGGCGCAGTCATTCTTGCGGGGCGAAACCTGACCGCGCTGCGGGGAAACGCTTTGCGGGCGACACGCGCCGACTTCCAGATGATCTTCCAGGATCCTTACGCCTCGTTGAATCCGCGCATGACGGTGTCCGATCTTCTCGGGGAAGCGCTCCGTTCGCATCGGCGCGTTTCTGGAACCGACCTGCCGCGGAAAGTTCGCGAACTCATGGACAAGGTCGGTTTGTCGCCGCGCGGCGCGGGAAAGTATCCGCACGAATTCTCCGGCGGCCAGCGGCAACGCATAGCCATCGCGCGCGCACTCGCAGTCGAACCGAAACTGATCGTGGCTGATGAACCGGTCTCCGCCCTCGATGTCTCCATCCAGGCGCAGATCATCAACCTGTTGGGGAAACTTTCCCGCGAGATGCAGCTCACCCTCATTTTCATTTCCCATGACCTGTCCGTCGTGAAGCACATCTCGCATCGCATTGCCGTGATGTATCTCGGGCGAATCGTGGAGCTGGGACCCGCAATGCAGGTGATGGAACGGCCGCTGCATCCTTACACAAAATCGCTGGTCAGCGCCGTTCCCGTGCCAGATCCCGAGCGTGAACGGGAACGTCAGCGGATCATTCTTTCAGGCGACCCGCCTTCACCAATGAATCCGCCCGCAGGGTGTCCGTTTCATCCGCGATGCGCGTTTGCGGTGAATGATTGCTCGAAGGTGGTGCCGAAGCTGGAGGCGTTCGATGAGAACCAGGAAGCCGCGTGCATTCGCATGCGGGAAATCAATGGAAGTGTTCCCGTGGCTTAGAACGAGGTGAGAGAGCGTCGTTGTGGCGTGCTGCTCAAACCGTAGCTTGTTCAGCGGTGGGATTGGGAGTGATGTGCGTGATCTTTACAGGAGTTGGCAAGGTCGCGACATCCTGGAGATCGATCTGGATGACCAAGCGATACTTTGGCCGCTGCGCACGCGAACGACGGAGTTGCATCAAATAAAGGGCAGAGGGCTTGGGGCTGGAATGGGGGCGGCTGAGCTCCGAGAAGCCCCGCAGCTCCTGCAGCAGTTTCAGCATGTTCATCCGGGTAGCCATCGCAAAATTCCAGTTCCGGCAACTGCAGTTCAAATGCCGCCGTTCGATTCCGCATCGGCCGCGGTCGGCAGCGCGTCGTTGCCTTTCGCGCCACGGAATTACATCGGCGCGTGTGGTTGCTGCTGAAGCCGCACTTCTCGGTTTGCGCTTTTTTTTCACACCACCTTTTGCAAAGCTGCCGCCGCTGATGACATCAATCCGCCTTTTCATTGCGCTCTGTTGCCTTCTTTCGGCTCTGACAGTCAGGGGAGCATCCGCCGAACTTGCCGAGGACCAGGTGGAGATTGTTTCCGGGGATGCCATGTTCGACCTGACCCGCCGCATCGCCGTGGTGACAAATTCCGTGGTGATCCGATCGCAGGGCGCCGTGCTCACCGCGGAGCGGGTGGTCTTGAACGAGCGGACGGGCGATGTATCCGCCACAGGAAAAGTGCGGATCCAGCAGGACGCCATGATCTGGACCGGCGATCACATCGAATACAATTTCAAAACTCGCCAGATGATGACAGAGCGGTTCCGGGCTGGACGCTCGCCGGTATTCGCGCGCGGCCAGGGATTGCAGGCAGATCTCACCAACCAGGTCTACACAGCCACCAATGCCTTGATCACCGCCGATGACGTCTGGGAACCGGCCATTGGCATTCGCGCCAGCCACATCCGCATTGTTCCCGGAAAACGGATCGAAGCCACCCATGCGACCCTGTACGCGGGAGGGGTTCCGATTTTCTACTTTCCGTTCTACGTTCGAAGTCTTGGTCCCGACGCGAACAACCTGAATGTCACACCCGGCTATCGAAGCCGCTTTGGACCTTACCTGCTGGGCACCTACACGTGGATCGCGAACGAACATCTCGACGGCGAATTCCATCTCGATTACCGCCAAAAGCGCGGAGTCGGAGTCGGGCCTGACGTGAATGTCCATCTCGGACGATGGGGCGATGCAGCGCTGCGTTATTATTATACCCGCGACGACGATCCGCGCACCAACGGCCTGCTTGCGCCTGTGCGCGACAACCGTCAGCGCTTCGACTTCTCCTATCAGGCGAACCCCTTCACCAACTTCAATGTGAAGTCGATGGTGCGTTACCAGAACGATCCCGGTGTCATTCGCGACTTTTTCGAAAGTGATTATCGCGACAATCCTCAGCCGAACACGTTTGTGGAGGTGAACCGCTTCTGGCAGAACTTCAGCCTTGATGTGCTGGCACAGCCGCGCATCAACACGTTCTATGAAACGGTCGAGCGCCTGCCTGACGTCCGGCTCAGTGGGTTTCGCCAGCAACTCGGCGCCACGCCAATTTACTATGAAAGTGAAAGCTCAGCCGGTTTCTACCGCCGGCTGTTGGCCGAAACCAACAACATTGGCGGCGGGCTCAATTACGAAGCAGCCCGCGCTGATACGTATCATCAACTGCTGCTGCCTCATACGTTTTTCGGCTGGCTAAACGTCACGCCGCGAGCCGGCGGGCGCCTCACCTATTATTCGGAGGTGAACGGGCCGGGTGAAGACATCGCCCTTGCAGGCAGCCGGCAGGGAGACGTTTACCGGGGCGTCTTCAACACCGGCGCCGAGGTGTCCTTCAAGGCTTCCCGCGTGTGGCCGGCCCTCATGAGCAAGCCGCTCGATCTCGACGGTTTGCGACACATTGTCGTGCCTTCCGCCAATTACGTTTTTGTGTCGGAACCCAACTACCGGCCGAGCGAACTGCCGCAATTTGATTACGAGTTTCCGAGCCTGAGACTGCTGCCAAATGAATTTCCGGATTACAACGCCATCGATGCGGTAGACAGCCGCAACGTCATCCGCTTCGGACTTCGAAACAAGCTGCAGACGCATCGCGAAACCGAAGTGGTTGACGTGCTGGATTGGCAGCTTTACACGGACTGGCGTCTGCGTCCGCGCACGACAGAGGCGGAGAACTATCGCAGCACTTTTTCGGATATCTACTCCGACCTTTCTCTTCGGCCGCGGTCCTGGCTGACGCTGCAATCCCAGACGCGGTATGACATCAACGAGAAAGATTGGACGATGGCACTGCACAACGTTTCGGTGCAGCCAAACGACCGCTGGAGTTTCAGCGTCGGCCACTTCTTCCTGCGTTCGGATCACCCGGACGCGCGCACGTGGCTGGGCCAGGGGAATAACATCATGCGGACAACGCTGTATTATCGCGTGAACGAAAACTGGGGCCTTCGAGCGAGCCATTATTATGACGTGTCGCGATCCCAATTGCGGGAACAGTTCTACACCGTCTACCGCGACCTGCGCAGTTGGACTGCCGCATTAACCGTCGGAATGCGCGATGAGTTCGCGCAGTCGGATGACTTCCTCATCGCATTCACATTCTCGCTGAAAGCGGCTCCGCGGTTTGGCCTTGGCAGCGACACCATCGAGCGCCGCTCCTTGCTGGGTCGCTGATCACGCGTTCCTTCACTGGGACAGGTTGCGGCTTCCCTTCAACATCTCGCGCCAATTCAGGGTAAAAAACCCCATGGAACGTCAATAGCCCGTGGGCAACGGTGAACGCGAAAGGAATGCACTATGCGAAATCTTAAAAAGCTAGCACTTATTGGCGGCGCGAGCGCGCTGATGGCAATTACAGCCCTCACAGGCTGCGAATCGAGCCGCCACTCCGACCGCACCGCGGGCAGAACGTTGGATGACAAAATGATCACCCGCGATGTTCAGGACAGACTCGAAACGGAGCCCATTTACAAGTTCACCGACGTTGATGTGAAAACATTCGCGGGCGTTGTCCAGCTGAGTGGGTTCGTGAGCACCGACGAACAGAAGCAACGCGCGGGAGACATTGCCCGGCAGGTCACTGGCGTCACTCAGGTCGTGAATAATATCAGCCTCAAGCCGACCACCGGTACAGGTCTGACCGCCACAGGCCGGACAAACCAGCTGAATGAACCCCGTCCAATCCCCGCGGGGCAGAGCGGACAGATAAACGACTAATCTAAATTACAGATTACTTCCAACTGAACGCGCGAGATTCCTCTTGCGCGTTTTTCTTTTTGGAACCTGCAAGCGGGCGAATCGGGGCCGGGAACGAAAAGAACGGCCCGCTCGAGCGAGACGAGAAAAGCGGAAAAGACTTTTAAATCGGCCGATTGCGCACGGCCAGGCTTAACCCGCTGATGACGGCCGCGCCTCCGCCAAGGATCAACCACATGGACCGGTTTGACGAATTCTCGGCCAGCGCGCGAGACACCTCGACCGCAAACGCCTGTGATTCGTTGAAGCCGATGATCAGAAGAACAATGCCCGTCGCGAATACGGCAAGGCCCAGGATGTTGCTCATACGTGGCCCAAATTCGCGTGCCATTGCACGCCGCTCAATGCGCAGTTTCACTACCGTAAGTTATGATCGATGCGGATTTTAACGTTTCTGGCAGGGGAACTTTCCCATTTGCATTCCGGGTTGCTGGACTAAAGTGAAACCATGTCGTTCAAGCGGAAATGGGTCTCACGGCTGAAATTCGCAGCCGTTTGCGCATCAGTCATTGGTCTCTTTTTCATCGTTCAGCAAATTCAGGCTAAGGCGCTTGCTGCGAAGTTTCATTCCGTGCAGTGGACCTGGTTTGCACTTGCCGTCTTGATCTTCGGTGCGCTGTTTATTCCGGCTGCAGCCAGGTGGCGCATTGCGCTTCGCGCGAGCGGCGCCAGCGTTCGGTTTGTGGCAGCGGCTTTAATTGCCCTGATCGGGCATTTCTTTTACACGATTCTCCTGGGCGCAGCGGGGGGCGACACCGCAAAGTCACTTCTTTATTCCCGCTGGCACCGCGTTCCCGTAACCACAACCTTGGCGGCCTCGTCGCTCGATCGCATCCTGGGTCTGGGCGGTCTCGTGCTTTTCATGAGTATTGCCCTGGTGCTGGGCTTCAGCGGCGGCGGATTCGGCGAGGCGGGCAAGGTTTCACTTCGCTGGTCCGCCGGGTGGCTGGCCGGTGTGATCGTGATTGCAGCGGCAGCCATTTTTTGGCTCAAACGTTCTCCGCAGGATTCGCCGCAACGACATTTCCTTCGAACGCTGAAGGCCGGCGGCCGGCGGCTGCTGGCTTCGCGGGCGGATCTGTGGAGCGGCGTGGCGTGCGGAATCGCCGTTCAAGCGGCGTTGAGTGGCGTGCTCGCTTTGTGCCTCGCAGCAGTGAGCAGCGAACCGATTCCTTGGGCGCGGCTCGCCTGGACTTTCCCCCTGATCTCAATCATCAGCGCATTGCCCATAACGTTCGCCGGGCTGGGAGTCAGGGATACCGCAGCGGTAACGCTTTTCAGCCTGTATCATGTCGACCCTGCAACAGCCGTGGCCGCTTCACTCCTTGCTGCAGCGGTGAGTTTAATCTGGGCCGTCGCGGGAGCCGCGCTTCTTTGGTGGCAGGCCTTGCGCCATGAAATGCGCCAGCCCTTCCGGAGCGTCCTGGCGGCCGTGCCCCGTTGATCTACGCCGTGAGGCTAAGGCGCAGGATTGGGTGTGGCTGCGGGCGCGGGCGCGTCGAGCAACTGCTTGATCGTGGCAAGTAAATCGTCGTTGTTCACGGGTTTCTGGAAAAACGCGACAGCCCCTTCTGCAAACGCCTTGTCCCGATACTTTGCTGCGTCGCCACCCGTGATGATAATGACAGGAATGCCCTTGGCCTCTTCCATTCGCTTCAGCCATTGAATGATGCGAAAGCCGTCCCATGGAACGCCCGAAACCTCCGGCGGGAAACCAATGTCGAGCAGGATCATGTCCGGCTTCTTGGTGCGCGCGGCCGCGACCGCTTCGGAACCATCGACCGCAGTGATGACGTCGTAATTCGCCTTCAGCTTCAAGGAAAGCGTCTTCAGGATCACTTCGTTGTCGTCGACGATTAAAATCTTTTTGCGGTTCATAGGTTCCCCAAAAACGGAGCTTCAGTTTTTAGCACAATCCAAGCCAGCGGTGAAAAATTACCAAAGCTCCCCGCATAACTCAACCCTCGCGGAAGAACATCCGCGGCGCACGACAACGGGAATTCCGGGTCTTGCAACCACTGTACCGAAATGAGTCGCCTTGGACTTGTTTTGTTTCAATGCTCTCGCGCCGGATGGGCAACGAATTTTATCGGCAGGATGATCAACGCGGCGCGCGCGTGAACGCTTTGTTTGCACGCATCGCAAGACGCTACGACTTCATCAATGACCTGCAGAGTTTCGGATTGCATCGATTCTGGAAACGCCGCGTGGTCGAGCTGGCTCAAATTAAACCGGGCACGCAGGTGCTCGACGTTTGTTGCGGCACGGGAGACATCGCAATCCAGGCGGCCGCGGCCGGAGGGATCGTGGTTGGCCTCGATTTCACCCCGGCAATGCTCGATGTCGCGCGTCATCGGCCGGCTTCGTTCGAACGCCGCGCCGGCAAAATTTCCTTCATTGAAGGCGATGCCCTGAAGCTGCCTTTCGAAGATCAGTCGTTTGCGGTCGTCACTGTCGGATATGGTCTGAGAAATCTTTCGAACTGGAAAGTGGGCTTGCATGAGATGTTGCGAGTAGCGCAGCCAGGGGGGCGATTGCTGGTATTGGAGTTCGGGAAGCCGGATTGCCCGCCGTGGCGCTGGATTTATTTCACCTACTTAAAGGCCGTTGTGCCACTGCTCGGATGGGCCTTCGCGGGGAGCGCCGCCGCATATGCCTACATCCTGGAGTCCTTGAAACATTATCCAGGACAGCGGGGTGTTGAACGGGAGATGCGCGAACTCGGCATGCACAATGTTCGAGTGGTGAACTTCCTGGGTGGCGTCATGAGCATCAACTATGGCGAAAAACCGGCAGTCGCCGCCGCATCCCACTCGTTAAAGACCCACCTTGGCAAACGCAGCTGAAACTCGTTAATCTCGCGCGTCGTGGTAAAGCGATCAACATTGGCAGGCATCGTTCTCGGCGCAACCATGGGGCTCGCTTTGGGAGTGGGAGCATACACATTCATCTACGCCAAAGGCGCGTCATACCTCACCAACAACCCCGAGGCGTGCACCAATTGCCACCTGATGCAGGATCAATACGACGCCTGGATCAAGAGCAGTCATCGTCACGTGGCGACGTGCAATGACTGCCACACACCCAGCAACCTGATCGGCAAGTATTACACCAAGGCCCAAAATGGCTTCTGGCATTCCTTTTATTTCACGACAGGCAACCATCCCGACCCCGTACAGATCACGGAGCGGAACCGTCAGGTGACGGAAAACGCATGCCGCAAATGTCACGCAGACATTGTGCAGACGATCGAGGGTCATGGTGGAAAAGAGGACCAGACTTCCTGCACACGCTGCCACGCAAGCGTCGGCCACATGCATTGATTTATGAAGAAAGACCCAGCGGAATCCCAGCCCGGCAAGCCAGACCGCCCCTTCCTAAAATTTGCAGCTGCGACAGCCATTGCGGCCCTCGTCGCCGTCGCTGGCCTTGCCTTGCTCGTGAATATCATGGAGCACAAACAGGAGGCGAAGAACCCCTTCTTCCGCGTCGTGGAGCTGACCGACGACACCGTGGATCCCGCGATCTGGGGCAAGAATTTCCCCTTTCAGTATGATCAGTATCTGCGAACCGTCGACCAGGTGCGCACGCGCTACGGCGGCAGCGAAGCACTGCCGCGGACCCCATCAGAGGCGGATCCCCGATCGGTCGTGGCCCAGTCAAAACTGGAGGAGGATCCGAGACTGAAAACCATGTGGGCCGGTTATGCGTTCTCAATCGATTTCCGCGAGGAACGGGGCCACGCGCACATGCTCAACGACCAGACCTTCACGGGACGGCAACAGCGCCCTCAACCCGGCACATGCCTGAACTGTCATTCCTCCATGTATACCGCTTACAAAGAGGCGGGGGATGGCGACATCACCAAAGGCTTTGAGAAGATCAACCAGTTGAGTTTCGCAGAGGCACGAAAACTCGTCGAACACCCGGTCGCGTGCATCGATTGCCATAATCCAACCAACATGCAACTTCGCATCACGCGGCCAGCATTCATGGAAGGCATGGCGGCGCTCAAGGCGAGCCAGGGAGTGAAGGATTACGACGTGAACCGCGACGCAACGCGGCAGGAAATGCGTAGCTTTGTGTGCGGCCAATGCCATGTTGAATACCATTTTCGCGGCACTGAAAAGCGCCTGGTTTATCCGTGGTCGAAGGGTCTGAAGGTCGAGAACGCCCTGGCCTACTACGATGAAATCGGATTCAAAGACTGGCAGCACGCCGAGACCGACGCTCCTGCGCTGAAGGCGCAGCATCCCGAGTTTGAGATGTACAACCAGGGCGTGCATGCAAGGTCAGGTGTCGCCTGCGCGGATTGCCACATGCCCTACACACGCATGGGTGCCCAAAAAGTGAGCGATCATCATGTGCGCAGCCCTCTCCTGAATATCAACAAGGCCTGCCAGACGTGTCATCGCTGGCCCGAGGCGGAATTGAAACAGCGCGTCGAAAACATCCAGTCGCGGACATTTGGCATGAGGAATCTTGCCATGGATGCGCTGATGGATTTGATCAACGACATCAAGGGCGCTCGCACAGCGGGCACTCCAACCAATCAGCTGGCGCAGGCTCAGGATTTTCAGCGCAAGGCGCAATTTTACCTCGATTACGTGGAGGCCGAGAACTCGACCGGTTTTCATGCGCCACAGGAAGCCGCGCGCATTCTCGCGGAGTCCATCGATTTCTCGCGCAAGGGCCAGAACGCCTTGCGTGGTTCCCCGTCACCAGGTGCTGAACGCGCAGCCGCAGCGCGATAGGTTCAACCACGGAATCAGGCCGAACCAAGGTCCGAAAGTGTTGGCCTGGGGATTCGGAGCGGCGTAATTTTGCAGCCATGCACACCAGGGTTTTAGTTTTCGCGCTGGCCATTCTCGGGCTGGCAGGCCACGCCTTTTCGCAGACGAATTCTCCTGCCGGAAACCTGCATTCGCTGTGGCGGGCTGAAGGAAAAAGCAATGTGGTTTACCTGATGGGATCGGTTCATCTGTTGAAGCCGTCAGATTACCCGCTCGATCCAGTGCTGGAACTGGCCTACACCAATTCGACAATTGTTGTTTTCGAAACGGATATCGAACGAATGCAACGCCCCACGACCCAGTTCGAAATGATGTCGAAGGCAGCCCTTCCTCCTGGAGAAACGTTGAAGGACCAATTATCCGAAAAGGTGTACCAGGATTTTCGCAAACGAGTGGAGGCGGCAGGCTTGCCGGGCATGATGTTTGATCAACTCAAGCCAAGCCTGGCTGCGATGACCCTCGCCGTGGTCGAGCTGCAAAAACTTGGGGTGGATCCTGAGCTCGGAATTGACCAGCACTTCTTCAACCGGGCGCGCAAGGACCGCAAGCCCATTGTTCCGCTCGAAACCGTTGAGTTTCAAATCGACCTGATCACGGGCTTCAGCAAAGCGGAAGGGGAAGATTTCATGAAGAGCCTGCTTGAGCAGATCGACCAGACGGAAAAGGTGTTCGATGAGATGGTGAGCGCCTGGAAAACCGGCAACACTGAAATGCTCGAGAAAGTCCTCAACGAATCGATGCGCGACGCGCCGGGAATCTACAGCAAATTCCTGACTGACCGGAATCGCCGCTGGTTGCCCGAGGTGCAAAAGCTGATCGATAGCGGCACCAACAGTGTCGTCATCGTGGGCGCGGGACACCTCGTGGGTCCTGACGGGCTCGTGGATCTGCTGCAGAAACGCGGCGCGAAGCTCAAGCAGCTGTAGCGCTTCGGGTTCCGAATTGCATTTCGCGGCTCGGAACTTATTCTCGCCAGCGATGACGCAGTATCTCGATCTTCTTCGCCTGGTGCTCAACGAAGGAAGGTTCAAACCCGACCGCACCGGCACAGGCACCTACTCGGTGTTCGGCGCCCAAGCCCGCTTTCCGCTTTCCGGCGGCTTCCCCGTTCTCACGACGAAAAGGCTGCATCTCAAATCGATCATCCACGAGTTGCTGTGGTTCCTTCGCGGCGACACGAATGTTCGGTATCTAAACGAAAACGGCGTCACGATCTGGGACGAATGGGCCGACGCCGAAGGCAGCCTGGGCCGCGTGTATGGCGCGCAATGGTGCGACTGGCGAACCGCCGACGGACGATCCATCAATCAGATCGACCAGGTGATCGAACAGATCAAGAAGAACCCGGACAGCAGGCGGCTGATTGTGAGCGCCTGGAACGTTGGAGAAATTGAGCAAATGGCCCTGCCGCCGTGCCATGCCATGTTTCAATTCTTTGTTCAGAACGGCGAGTTGAGCTGCCAGCTGTATCAGCGGAGTGCGGACCTTTTCCTTGGCGTGCCATTCAATATCGCAAGTTACGCGCTGCTCACACTCATGGTGGCGCAGGTGTGCGACTTGAAACCCGGAACGTTCGTCCACACTTTTGGCGATCTGCATCTCTACGCCAATCATCTGGAACAGGCCCGCCTGCAGCTCACGCGCGAACCCCGGCCCCTGCCGCGAATGAAACTTAATCCCGCGGTCAAACAGATCCGCGACTTCCGCTTCGAAGATTTCGAACTCCTTGGATACGATCCCCATCCGGGAATCAAGGCCCCAATCGCGGTGTGATCAACCATCGTGAAACATTTCAAAGCCATCGCTGCGATGTCGCTGAACCGGGTGATTGGCGATGGCAAAAGGATCCCCTGGCATCTGCCTGAGGATTTCAAATGGTTCAAGCAACTCACGCTCGGCAATGTGGTGGTGATGGGGCGCAAGACGTTCGAAAGCCTGGGCAAGCCATTGCCGCAGCGCACGAACGTGGTCCTGACGCGGCATCCTGCACGCTTGCGGCGGGAGTTCCCGGAACTTTTTGCCGGCTTCACGCTGGGCACGCGAGCGCGTTCTCTTCGTCGCCCCAAGCAACTGCACCTCCCGAAGGTCCCAGGAAGCAAGGGAACCGAATTGCGTTTGCAACGGAGCCTTCTCAAGCTGGATCCAGCCGAGTTCGCGCGCGACGTTTTCATCTGCGGCGGCGCGCAGATTTACGAACAGTCCCTGCCGATGTGCTCGGATTTGTTCCTCACCCTGGTGAAGCGGGAGGTTCACGGCGACGCCTTCTTCCCCCCCTTCGAGCACCTGTTCGACGTTGCCGAAGAGGTTCGCGACACCCCTGAGTTTCGGATTCTTCATTACGTGCGGCGCGGTTCGACCCGCATTTCGGCGCGCAAAGCCAGCGGGACCGGCAGGCTGAATAACAGATGATTCCAAGCTCCTGCCGGCGTTCTTTCCCCAACAGAAGCCGCTCCCGATCCTTGCACTTTCTTCCCTTGTTTGCCTGGAAGGGTCTCCCCACAATGCGCCGCAGAAAATGAAATCCTGTTCCGTCACTTGCCTCGGGGTGGGCGATGGCTGGCCCTGCGCCGATCGCAATCACGCCTCGACCCTCTACCGCTTCGGCAAGACATCCCTCCTCATCGACTGCGGCGAACCCGTCGATCGCAGCATCAAGGCGAGCGGGATCAGTTACGATTCGATCAATGCAATCCTGCTGTCGCACCTGCACGCGGATCATTTTGGCGGACTCTTCATGCTCATGCAGGGCTTCTGGCTCGAGCAACGCCAGGGTGACCTGCCGATCTTCATGCCGTCACATGGCATCCATCCGCTGCAACAGATGTTCGAAGCGGGGCTGTTGTTTGACGAACTGCTGCCGTTCAAGCGGAAGTTCTTTGGACTCCAGCCGGCGAAGCCTTTTTCGGTCTCGGATGTAACGGTCACCCCGTTTCCGACCACTCATTTGAACGGGCTGAAGACGCGGTTTCAAACAAAGCATCCGCACGTGTTCTCCGCATTCAGCTTCCTGCTGGAGCGCAAACGAATGCGCGTGGGACACAGCGCCGACCTCGGAACACCGGAGGATCTCGATCCCCTGTTTGAAAAGCCGCTCGACCTTCTCGTTTGTGAGATGTCGCACTTTGCCCCCGAGCAGATGTTTGAATACCTTCGCACCCGGCCCGTGAAACAGGTGATCTTCGTGCACCTGGGCTCCGAGAATTGGGACGATGTGCCGAAACTGAAGCGACTCGGGAAAAAGCTTCTGCCTGGGGTGCGGCACACGTTTGCCAGGGACGGCGGAACCTTCGCAATCGAATAGGTCCCATCAACTCCACCTTGCAAACACGCCGTTGCCTCGTAAAGTTCAGGGCAGGCAGGTTCAGACAGGTTTTCTGAAGGACTTAAATTCGTCGCGGTGCTGCGCTGCCGAGTTCTCCCGGCCTGTCGGATCAGCTGCTCGGCGTTGAGGCGTCCGGCCGCCGCGAGGCAGGGATATGGCCCGGTCAGCATCGCAGGCTAAGGCAAAGACAGGACAGGTTCGGAAACCTGTGCCACGCCGGCGCCTCGATCCTTCGAGGAATTCCGCCTTTACACCCGGCGTGTGGATTGGCAAGGTGCGCTCCAATTTGTCGGGGCGGACGCTTTAGTGGAACGGTTGTTATTATTGAAAACGAAATTTTATGCCTGAATTGGTTGGAAATCTCTTGGTCGGGCAGTCCGGCGGACCGACTGCAGTCATTAACGCCAGCGTGGCCGGCGTATTGCAGGAAGCCGGCAAGCACGAGTCTATCGAGGAAATCTACGGGGGACTCAATGGCATCCTCGGCATCCTTAATGAGGAGTTGATCGATATCAATGACGAGAAGGCTCGCACAATCGAGGGTCTGCGCTATACGCCCGCCGCGGCCCTCGGCACCTGCCGTTACAAGATCGATTTCAAGAAGAAGCCAGAAAAGGCGGCCCAGGACATGGATCGCCTGTTTGAAGTCTTTCAGGCTCATAACATCCGCTATTTCTTCTACGCGGGCGGCAACGATTCACAGGACACCTCCCACAAGATTCATCTCGAAGCCGTCAAACGCGCCTGGGATATGCGGGTCATCGGAGTTCCGAAAACCATCGACAACGACCTGCCCCACACCGACAGCTGTCCGGGTTATGGCTCGGCCGTGAAGTACTGCGCCACGACCGTGCTCGAAGTCGCGACGGACGTCAGCAGCATGGCAACCGATGACGGATCCTGCTGCATTATTGAAGTCATGGGGCGCGCTGCGGGCTGGATTGCGGCCGGAACTGTGGTCGCAAAGCAGGGAAATCCTGCAAACGCGCCGCACATCATCCTTCTTCCGGAATTACCCTTCAACGAGGAGAAGTTCCTCGCCAAGGTGCAGGAAACCGTTGCGGCATACAAATATTGCATAGTCGTGGTCGGCGAAGGATTGAAGAACGAGCAGGGTGAGGAAATCGGCGCGGATAAAACACGGCTCGACGCCTTCGGCCACGCTGTTCTCGCCGGCGCCGCTGAGAAGCTCAAGGAAATCATCCAGGGCAAGATGAACCTGAAGACGCGCACCGTCATGCTCGGCTATGCACAGCGTGCTGCCGCGCACATTGCGAGCGCCACCGACGCAAATAACGCGCATGCCTGCGGGGTTGCCGCCGTCAAGGCCGCGGTCGAAGGACAAAGTGGTTTCATGGTGAAGATTGTTCGCGACGTGCAAGCTGACGGGTCCATCAAATGGTCAACGGGTTTGCAACCGCTCGAAGACATCGCGAATGTCGAACATTTCATCCCGAAGGATTGGATTGGCGAAGACGGTTTTCTGCCGAACGAAAAATTCGTGGAATACGCGCGTCCGTTGATCGAAGGCGAAGTGAAGGTTCCCATGGAGGGCGGATTGCCGAAATACGTTTCGCTCGAAAAATCCAAAGTGGAAAAGAAGCTGGCGCCGCGCGCCTGATTCACAACGCGGTTTTCGCAAAAGGCCCGGAGTTCCCCCCGGGCCTTTTGCTTTACAGCTTCGTTGACGTTTGAAAGTTCTCCGAGCAAGTTCTCGCAATCATGAGTAAGACCCTGTTCGAGAAAATCATCGCGCGTGAGATTCCAGCGACCATTGTCTACGAAGACGAACTCGTGATCGCGTTCCGCGACGTCAAACCCCAGGCGCCCACTCACGTCCTCATCATTCCGAAGAAACCGATTCCTCGAATTGCCGAAGCGAAACCCGAGGATCATCAGGTGCTGGGTCATCTGATGGTGAAAGCGGGCGAGGTAGCACGGAGCCTGGGACTGGCCGAGGGCGGATTCCGTCTCGTCTTCAACAACGGCCCCGACGCGGGCGAAGCCGTTCCCCACCTGCATTGCCATATCATCGGAGGACGCAAACTCGCCTGGCCACCAGGTTGAAAAACCCGCGTCGTCCCGCAACCCTGGCCCGCCACTCAGGCATTAGGGAGTCGCCTGGGGCAGGAACGTGAGGAACGATTCGATCGCGCGCACAAAGGTATCGCGATCAGCGCCGAGCGGGTCGTTGTGTCCGCCGTGGATTTCGGCAAATTGTTTCGGCTCGTTTGCTGCCGCGAAATTCCGCTCCCCGTGAGCGAAGCCAATCATTTCATCGGTGCGGCTGTGCAGCACGAGAACCGGGACCTTGATGCGTGGCAGCCGGTCCAGAGTGTTGTATCGAATGCGGCACAGGAGTCGCACGGGCAGCCAGGGAAACAATTCCGAACCGATATCCGGAATGCTTGTAAAGGTGCTGTGAAGAACCAGGCCGGCGACGGGTTCCCGGGCCGCGAGTTCGCTCGCCACTCCTCCGCCCAGCGATTCTCCGTAAGCGATAATGCGTTGATGCGGAAAACCGTTCTGCACGAGCCATGCGTGCGCAGCCTGGGCGTCCTTGTAAGTGCCCTCTTCTGATGGCCGGCCTTCGCTCAGGCCATACCCGCGGTAATCAAACGAGAGCACGTTAATGCCGAGTTCACGCAGCAGGAGACAAAGATCGACGCGATGACTGATGTTCCCGCCATTGCCATGACATAGCACCAGCGCGAGATCCCTGCGCGGCGCGTTCAATGCGGCGGGGAAAAACCATGCGTTGAGCTGAACACCGTCGGACGCCTTGAAGAAAACGTCCTGAATTGGTTGCGCGGACTCCTTTTCAGCCGGGTCCAGGCTGCGGGTGGGATGATAAACCTGACTGTGTTCGAACCAGCGGAAGAACATAAGAAATAGAATCAAGCCGGCAATCGCCTGCACGAGAGTGCGTCGCGCAAAGCGGGAATGTTTCATCGCCGCACTGTGCCACAGCCTTGCTGACGTGACCACCATGGAGGGTTCTACCCCTGAGTTTCAACCAACCGGCGCTTTACTTCGAGCCGACCAAAATTAGAATCCAGTCATGGCTTCAGAATTTGATCCGGCGGATTTCGTCGACAACGACTTCCAGGTTCGCAAAGCCGCAGCCCCCGCGAGTTCGCTGCGGGCGCCCACGCGCGAGGAAGTGGACAGCCGTGTTTTGGAGGCGCAGCAACGCCTCGCCGAACTGAAGCGCGCACAGGAGGATCTCGAGCGCGAACGAGCGGGCCTGGAGGAAACGCGCCGCCGCCAGATTGAGTTCCAGACAGGCCGCCAGGAGATGATCCAGAATCTCACGCGCGGCATCGGCCTGCTTGAGGAATCGGAGTTCGCAGCACGGCGTGACGCTGAACAGATGGCCGCCACGCTTGCGGAATTCCGCAATGCACTGGGCCGGGTTGAATCGACAAACGAAACCAGCTGGACCAAGGATAATTTTGCAGTGGAGCTGACACGGGCATTGACGGCCATTGAGAATGCGCGCATGGAATGGAACAGCGCCCGCCTGAAATTTCCCGTCCTGTCGGGACAATCCGCGCAGCGTGAGACGCCACAGGCCGCTGCTCCCGCCTCCATTCTGCCGAATCAAAGTTTTGGGGCACTGTGCCAGTACGGGCTGGCTTTGACCTGGCCCATCGCGGTCGCCCTCGTGATTGGATTCGCCATTCTCGTGGCAGTGCTGATGATGCAACGCTGATGAACAAATGGGGCTGTTCAAAAAGAAATCTGATCCCGTGTCCGAGCGCGCGCAAGCGCTGAGCGATGAGATCGCCGCGCTCGAGGCGCAGATTCGGCAGCTCGATTCGCAGTTGCAAAGTCCGCAACGCAAGTCGTCCGGGCTTCGTTCCACTGCGCTGCCCGATGGCCGCACCATCAGCCATAACGACCCCGCTGCGCCACCTGTTTCCACGACCGCGCCGTCGGCGACTGCGGAGCCGATCTTCGAGCAAATCGACCAGGGACGTTTGAAGTCGCGCGCGGAAGCGCCGACAACGCCCGAACATTTCAATGGCCTTGGAGTGCGGAAATATGATCTGCCCGCGCTGCTGCGGCGTATTCGGAATCAATTCAGCGGGCCTTCGGCCAGCAATCCCAAGCTCGTCAATTACCTCGCGGCTGGCGGCATTCAGGGACTCCGTCCGATGCGTTATGAGAAACGTGTTGCGCGCAATCGTTTCATTTTCCTCGTTGCATTCCTTTTCATCATGCTGCTCGGCATCATCAGTTTCTTCTTCCGCAAGTAACCGTTGTCTGCGCTACGTCCCGGCAGGCGCAACAACCGCGTTTTCAGCCGCCTTTTAAAGTGACTTTTAGCGGCGTGCGCAGCACATTTCGCCGACAAGTTACCGATGAAAAAATCCTCTCCAGTCTCACGCAGCGGACGGTTTTCCGGAGGGCCGGCTTCCGACGTGGCGCAGTTCACGGAATCCATTTCCTTCGATTGGCGGCTCTGGCGTTACGACATTCTCGGGTCGCTCGCGCACGCGAACATGCTGAAGTCAATTGGCATCCTGACCGGCGAGGAGCTCGCGGCAATCAGCCGCGGCCTGGACGCGATCGCACGCGAAATTGAATCGGGAACGTTCAAATGGAAACCAGAGCTCGAGGACGTTCACATGAACATCGAGGCCGAATTGACGCGGCGTGTGCCTGCTGGCGCGAAGCTCCACACGGGTCGGTCGCGCAACGACCAGGTGGCGCTGGATATTCGGCTCTGGCTGCGCGACCAGCTGCTGCAGCTCGTAGGCGAGCTCAAGTCCCTGCAAACGGCGCTTGTTCAACTCGGAGACGACAATCGGTCCGTCATCATTCCGGGCTACACACATCTTCAACGGGCTCAGCCCGTTTACTTCGCACATCACCTTCTCGCGTATGTAGAGATGTTCGATCGCGACGTCGATCGCCTCAGCGGCTGCTTCTCACGGTTGAATGTCTGTCCGCTCGGCGCAGGCGCGCTTGCGGGGTCGACTCTTCCACTCGACCGCGCGCTCGTTGCGGTGACACTCGGATTCGTTGACAACAAAGGCAAGCCGCGCATCTCCCAGAATTCAATGGATGCCGTAAGCGACCGCGACTTCGCCGTCGAGTTTTGCGCGCACGCTGCCCTGCTTGCAGTGCACATGTCCCGGCTGGCTGAAGATCTCATCCTGTGGGCGAGCAGCGAATTCAGCTTCATTCGCATTTCCGACGCCTACACCACCGGTTCGTCATTGATGCCGCAAAAGAAAAATCCGGATATCGCGGAACTCACGCGCGGGAAGAGCGGCCGCGTCATTGGCAATCTCGTGTCGCTGCTCACGTTGCTCAAAGGTCTGCCAATGACCTACAACCGCGACCTGCAGGAGGACAAGGAGCGCCTGTTCGACAGCGTCGACACCGTTCGCGCGACGGTTCGAATCGTCGCCGCGATGCTGGGAAACATCGAAGTCGACGCGCGGGCGTGTCGGGCTGCGGCCGCCGATTCCACGCTGCTGGCAACGGATTTGGCGGATTATCTCGTGCGCAAGGGCATGCCGTTCCGGCAGGCGCATCATGCCGTGGGCGCGTTGGTCGCATTGGCGGAAAAAAGCGGAAAACCATTGAACGCTCTCAGCCTTCAGGAATATCAATCGGTTGACGCCTTGTTCGAGGCTGATGTGCTGAAAAGCTTTGATCTGGACAAGGCAATGACACGACGCGAGCTGACGGGCGCTCCCGGATCAAAGGAAGTGGCCCGGCAGATTGCAGCGTGGCGCAAGCGCTTGAGCTGAGCTGAGCTGGAGTGAATCGGCTGCAAGCTGGATTTGTGCGGGGGAGTTCGCGATGATTCAGGCGTGCCGAATCCGCCGACGTCACGCGAAATGCTCACAAACCTGTTGGAACAGGTTTCGCGTTCATTCTACCTGACGCTGCGGGTCTTGCCTTCCGACATCCGTCCACAGATCGGCCTCGCATATTTGCTCGCACGCACCACCGACACCGTTGCGGACACCACCCTGGTTTCCCTGGAACAGCGGCTGGATTTGCTGGAACAATTGCGAGGCAGAATTGTTGGGACGCGCACGGATGCCCTGTCCGTAATGGACCTTTCCCGGAACCAGGAGTCGCAGCCAGAACGCAAACTCCTCGAGCATGTCGAAACGTCTCTCGCCATTCTTGCGCAGAGTTCCGCGGAGGATCGTGCCTTGATCCGCAAGGTCCTCGACACCATTACGAGCGGCCAGGTGTTGGACCTGAAACGTTTCGCAGGCGCGAACGCGGATTTGATTGTGGCACTCCGCACGCGCGAGGAGCTGGATGACTACACGTATCGCGTGGCCGGTTGTGTCGGCGAGTTTTGGACGAAGATCTGTTTGCAGGATCATTTTCGAGGATCGCAATTCCTCACCAACCAGGGAATTTCGCAAACTGATTACGAAATGCTGGGCGTCCGCTTCGGCAAGGGTTTGCAGCTGGTGAACATCCTTCGCGACCTGCCCGCCGACCTGCGCTCGGGGCGCTGCTATATTCCGTCCGACATGTTGCAGTTGGTTCAACTTGCACCCAGCGACTTGCTGGACCCCCAATCCGCACCCCGTTTGCGTCCCGTGTTCCATCAGCTGGTGGACGACGCCCAGGCGCATTTGGAAGCGGGATGGCGATATACAAACCTGATTCCACGATCCGAGCTTCGATTGAGACTGGCGTGCGCGTGGCCCATTTTGATTGGAATGAAGACGCTCAAGCGGTTGCGCGCCGCCAACGTGCTGGATGCCAGTCAGCGAATAAAAATCAGCCGTGCTGAAGTGCGTCAAATTCTGGTGCGATCCCTGGTCACCTATCCGCTGGCACGGTGGCGGAACCTTGCGCGTTCGATTTAGGCCCTGGCACCACGCCGCCAACGCCAATTTGGCGCTTCAAGCAATATGCCGCATTCGCCACGTATTTTTCCGCCCAATATTTCAATCCATCTCGCTCCTGCTGTGTGAGCGCCCGCGTCACCTTGGCGGGCGCGCCCAGGACCATTGATCCGGGAGGAATCCGGGTTCCCTGCGTGACAAGAGCCCGCGCGCCAATGATCGACTGCTCGCCAATAACGGCGCCATCGAGAATGATCGCCCCCATGCCCACCAGCACTTCGTCGCCAACGTGACACGCGTGCACCACGGCGGAGTGGCCAACAGTCACGTAGTTGCCGAGCATGCAGGGGAAATCATCGGCAAGGTGCAGAACGGCGTTGTCCTGGATGTTGGAGTGATGGCCCACAACGATGCGATTGATATCGCCGCGCAGCACGGCGTTGTACCAGACGCTGGAGTGATCGCCCAGTTGCACATCGCCGACAACGATGGCTCCTTTTGCAATGTAAACGTCTTTACCAAGCCGGGGCGGTTGGCAGAGGTAGGTCTGCAATTGTTCTTCAAGCTTGCACATGATTGTTCATTACACACGAGAAGCGCGTTGGAAACAAAAAACCCGCCGGTTTGACCCGGCGGGCTTAACCTCAGTTCCTCCGCCCGCCGTCTTAGAACCCAACCCGAAAAGACGGCAGGTGTTGTTTCCGACGTCAAAGTTTGAAATTTATTCAGAGTGGTTGAGAATGAAGCGGCACGTATGACGAGAAAGCCATCCAAGCGATCGCCGGCAAAACGAAAGCGTCTGCCGCGTTCGTTCAAGGAACTGACTCCTTCGAACCACTTCAATCCGCGCACGTTCTTTCATGAAATGGTTTGGAAAACCCTGCTCACGCGCAGGAAAGGAGAACATCGGCAGCCCGCATTTCCGAAATTGCAAGACGGCCAGGTCGCGATCACGTGGATCGGGCACGCGTCATTCCTGATTCAGTTCACGGATTTAAATGTGCTGGTCGATCCCAATTTCGCGAACTGGCTTTTTCTCCTGAAGCGAATCAAACGCTCGGGTTTGCGCATCGAGGATCTTCCGCCGATTGATCTGGTTCTTCTGACGCACGCCCACTTCGATCACTTTCACAAGCCATCCCTGCGGCGGCTTCCGCATCCGAAGATTGGCGTCATGCCTTGGGGCGTTGGCGACCTCGCGCTTGACCTAGGGTTTGAACGTGTAATCGAGCTCGCGTGGTGGGAAAGCTTCTCGCACACGGATTGGAAGGTGACGCTGACGCCAAGCAAGCACTGGGGCGCGCGAACGTTGCGCGATGATCATCGCGGCTACGGCGGTTTCATTTTGGAGCACCAAGGCCGCCGCATCTATCATGCGGGCGACAGCGCCTACTCGCACTGCTTTAAGGAGATCGGACGGCGCATGCCCCCGGAAATCGCCCTCCTGCCGATCGGCGCCTATTATCCAGACACGTTTCGCCGCGTCCACATGGGTCCCGACCAGGCAATGAAGGCGTTCAAGGATCTCGGCGCCCAGCAGCTGGTGCCAATGCATTACGGAACATTCCGGCTTTCATTTGAGGACATGGACGAACCGCCGCAATGGCTGATGGAATTGGCGGGCGAGCAAAAGGTCTCCGACAAGGTGCGCATCCTTGATGAAGGAGTCCCAATCGTGTTTTAAGGCGGCACAGAACGCAAAGATCAGGACGCTTCCAGGAATCCTGCGCGTCGGACCGCGGCGTTCACACCTCACGATGTCGAAAGCGGATCCGGCATGGGGCGAGTTCCAACCGTTTCGCACGTTTCCCGCTGAAGCAGGCTGACGCCCGCGGTCCGGAGGCGAATCCCTTGACGCCTCAACATTTAGTGTGTTAGAAACCGGCGTGCCACAATTAGCGGTGTAGCGTTATGCGATGTCCGAAATGCGGTTGCCAGGACGACAAAGTTGTCGATTCCAGAGCCTCCCGGGAGGGAGCGACAATCCGCCGTCGCCGTGAATGCATCGCGTGTGGGAATCGCTTCACCACCTACGAGGAGATCGAACGGGAAAACCTGATGGTCCTCAAACGTGACGGCAGGCATGAGGAGTTCTCCCGCGACAAACTTCTCTCGGGTATTCGCAAGGCATGCCAGAAACGGCCGATCAGCCCCAAGATCATCGAGGATTTGGTGGACCGGATTGTCGATGAGGTGACGAATCGCTATGAGCGGGAAATCCCTGGGGAGGTGATCGGGAAACTCGTTATGGAAGGACTTCGCCCGGTCGACGAAGTTGCCTATGTGAGATTCGCCAGTGTCTATCGCCGGTTTCAGGAAGCCACTGACTTCGTCCACGAAGTCAAAAAGCTGGAGGCTCAACAATGATTGCACTTTCAACGGACTGCCTGCTGTTCCAAACCCCCGAAGGCGAGAGCATCCCTTTTTCGGCGGAAGCCATTTCCATCGAACTGATGGGCAGCAGCTCGAAATTGTTGGATGCCGATTTCGTAAAGCAAGCGTCGCAGGCGGTGTTTCACTATTTTCGAAACGAACTCCGTCGCGAGACTGTCACGGTGGCTGAGTTCGCAGATGCGCTGGAAAAAGTGCTGCGGAGCTTCGGATACAGGGTTCACACGGAATCAGCCGAACCTGTGAGTGAAGATGAAGTCGTGCCGAAAACCGGTGCCGATCTTTGCCAGCTGGCGCAGGAATCAGCGCTCGGCGGCGAACTGTTTTTCTTCCCGCGCCTGCGGGACGAGCTGCGCGTTCAACTGCGGCAGGAGCCACGGATCGTGCGCTTTCACAGGCTGCGTCCTTGCGTGAAGCAATTGACGGGCGCCCGCAGGTGGACGCCGCGATGCCAATCGCTGGAAGCGAAGATTCTGGAGTTCCTGCGCGAATGTCTCAGCGCGGAAACCCCGCACCTCGAGTGCGCCTTGTTGGTCGATTAGCCGCACAAGGCGCCGACCTCCAAAGACGCGGTCGAGCGCGTTGCGCCACCTTCGCCACCTTCCCCGTGATTGCTCTCCGGCCGACCTGCGCTAAGTTGCTTGCGGTCAGGCGTCTGCAGTGCTTTGAATTTCAGGGGCAAAGCGGCGTCCAACGTTCGTTGTGAAAAGAATCAAGCTACTAACGGCGGTTTGTCTGTTGAGCCTCGGCCCAAGTGCATATGCGGGCGGCCCTGGCCATCGGCATTGGGGGCACGGGCACCGTCACCACCGGCATCACTCACATTCCTCGTTTTCGGTTCACTTCGGCTACCCGGCCTATCGGCATTATTCCTATTATCCGGCATACGCTTATCCCGTGTCGCCCGCGTACACATACAGCTACGCCTACCCGGATTATTCTTACAGCCGCCCAAACTATGCGGTCGCGGGAACGCTGCTGGGCGCGCTTGCAGGCGGGATAATCGGCCACAACGTGCATCGCCAGGGTTGGGAAGGCGCCGGTATTGGCGCAGCCGCGGGACTCGTCCTGGGCGGAGTCGCGGAAAGCCGGGCTCGTGCGCGCGAACGCGACCTCCAGTCCGCGCCCTCTGTTTCATACAGCGTTCCCGACGCGCAAACGATAAACGACGCGCCCACAGTTCCGGCCGCACCTCGGATCCAGAGCGCTCCCGCTTATGCGCCGGCGGGATCCATGACCAGTGCGAACAGCCTCTTCGGCCGGTGATCGGGCCCACTCCTCGAATCCAAGTTTATGATCAAATATTGTTCCTACTTGCTTCCACTGGCCATTGCCGCAATTGCCACTGGCTGTGCTTCCACTGGTGTCAAGAATCCATCCGGCGTCCCGGTAACCGAGATGCGTCCGGACGAACGCGGATTCGTCGCGGGCACGGGCGTGGAATCCCAGGATCTGGTCATGGTGACCGACAAGATGGCCCGCAGCATTCTGGGCATTCCCCAGATCGCCAATGCGCAGGGCACGCCACGCGTCGTTTTGGATCCCGTGAAGAACGAAACGCGTTTCCCAATCAACAAGGACATTTTCCTGACGCGCATCCGAGTGCAATTGAACAGCAAGGCGCAAGGCAAGGTGCTCTTCCTCGCACGTGATCGCATGCAGGCGCTGGAACGGGAGCGCGCTATGAAACAGTCGGGACAAGTGACCGCCAGCGCGGATCCCAACCTGGTTGAATTCCGTGGGGCCGACTTTTTCCTCACGGGCACGCTCCAGGGCCTCTCGACCCGCACCACGGCAGGCACGAGCGATTATATCCTCTATAGCTTCCAGCTGATCGATGCCCGCACGTCGGACATCGTTTGGGAAGACGCCGCGGAGATTAAGAAGCAGGGTCTCGAGGACGCGGCGTATCGTTGAACATTTCGCGTTTGAACCGAACAGCGCCGGGCCAAGGCCTGGCGCTTCTTTTATGAGCGGCAACATTGCACGTCAAGGAAGCGAACCCAGCGGGATCGCTCGTCTGCCGATCCGCAGGTTGTTCATTGCGGCAATTGCCGCAGGCTTGCTCACGGGTTGTGCCACGACACGAGAGCCCGCGATTGTGCTGACGGGCAATCTGATGGTGGACGGCCCGAATGCGATCGAACGCGGACCCGCCAAGGACAAGGTTCTCTGGCAGTATCGCACCGCCGCCGCCGCCATGCGTCGCGGCGAATTCGAGCTGGCGAAACGCTACCTTGACGACGCTCTGCTCACTCTCGGCGGCATTTACGGTCGCGACAAATCCGCCCGAAAGGCGCGCGGATATTTCAACGAGGAATCCAGGAAGACTTTCATCGGCGAACCTTACGAACGGGTAATGGCGTATTTCTATCGCGGTGTTCTCTATTGGATGGATGGCGAGCCCGACAATGCGCGCGCTTGTTTCCGCACGGCTCAACTCGAGGATTCTGGAACTGAGGAGCAATCGTTTGCGGCAGACTATGCGATCCTCGATTACCTGGATGGCCTCGCGTCAGTGAAACTGGGAGGCGACGGATCTGATTCCCTGCAGCGCGCCGAAAAGGCATCGAAGCTTTCCAGGCTCCCGCCCTACAATCCGGCTGCCAACGTGCTTTTCCTGATTGAGTATGGGCGCGGTCCCGCGAAATACGGCGGGGGCGAATACGGCGAGCAACTTCGTTTTCGGGAAACACCTTCGCCCGTGCGCCTGGCCAAAGTCACAGTTGGCGAACAGCTTCTCTCGGCAGGCGCGTGCGACGACTTGTTTTATCAGGCAACGACTCGCGGGGGGCGCCTCATGGATCATGTCCTCGGCAACAAGGCCGTCTTCAAGTCCACCACGGGCGCCATTGGCGATGTGGGAATCATTGGCGGCGCCGTGATGGCGACGCAGCGCGGGCGCAACAGTGTGGCCGATGAGGTTGGCCTGGGCCTGCTTGCCGCAGGCGTACTCAGCAAGCTTGTTTCTTCCGCCACAACGCCTGAGGCGGACGTGCGGGCGTGGGACAATCTTCCCCGCTTTTTAACGTTTGCTCATCTGCAACTCCCGCCCGGCATTCACTCTGCCACGATTGAATTTCAGGACGGAGCCGGTCGTCCCTTAACCCAATTAACAAAGTCGTTCACGATCAACGTTCCGGAAACCGGCGACAAAGTGGTGTTTGTGAGCGATCAATCGGTAACTCCCCAGACTTTATGAAACGAACTCTGTTTTCTCTCGGCGGCGCGGCCTTGCTCCTCACTGGATGCGAAACGGCAGTCGTGGATCGAGGTGCCTACCTGCCGATCAACACCACGGTAAACGATCGCGAGAATCGCGCAGGCCTCGTGCTCCTCGATGAACGCGTGCGCAACTCTGTCACCTGCCCGGGAATCCAGGAAACACGGATGCCCGACGGACGCCTGCAGGTCGCGGCTCAATTGCGGAACCGGGAAAGCAGGCGGATCCAGGTTCAGGTCAATTGCGAGTTCAAGGATGCCCAGGGTTTTGTCATCGATGCCACATCTTACGAGAACGTTTTTTTTGACGAGAATTCTCAGGAGGCCGTGAAGTTTGTTTCCATGAACAACCAGGCGGCGCGTTATACCATTCGCATCCGCCAGGCCCGCTGAAGAGGATTTTTATTATGAGAGCGCAAGCATGCTTCGGGCTTCTCACCTTAGTCGCAGCAGTCATCCCAGCCGTCGCACAAAAGGGCGCGCCGGCAGCCTCGGCGTCAACACCTCGTTCCAGCGAAGGCGACCCGCCGCCACGCGTTTGGCAGGATCCCAATTACCGCAATCCCTGGGCCGCAAGCAACCAAACCGTGCCAGCGGGACAGATTTATGTTTACGATCAACGCCCGCTCGGAGGACGCGCGCCGCTGGTTCAACAGGAGCAGGCGCAGGCGACGATCGATCGCTTCAAGGAAGGATACGCAAAGCTGGGCAGCCCGCGCATGCTGATCTACGTAAACCGCGAGTTGGTGGACGAACAGGGCGGATTGAAACTCATTCGGCGCGAGGAGCAAACCGAGACAATCCGGAACAACGGCAATTCAGCCGAGTTTCCGATTCGCAGCACCAACGCGAACTCGTATCGATCCGATGGCAAGGCTGCACCGACGCTTGCTGACCGGCAAACGGTGCGCGATGTCGAACGCCTGTTCGGCCGGCCGTTGCGCGCTGCTGGAGTGACGCTCACCGACCAGCGCGTGGCCGCCCAGTTGATCGCGGATAAACCCATCGCGGAATTCATCGGCTCCAGTGATTCAGCTCAGGCGCGCAAGGATCGGGAGGCATTGGCGAAAGTGGCCGATGCAGTGATCGAGATCCTGATCGCTTCTAAATCGATGAACGTTCCCATGATTTCCGGCAACCAGACGATCTCCGTCCCCGATATCCAGGCGACCGCAATCAGCCTCAAGGATGCACGCATCCTGGGCCAGGCATCATCCGCCGACATCACGGGCCGGTTGGCGCCATCATCGCTCAGCCAGTTCAGCGTCCAGGAAATCGCGGAAGCCACGGCATTTGAGCTAATGGAAGACATCACGCAGAGCGAGTAGGTGCATCTTGTTTTTCTAAGAAGTCCATCCAACGGAGACTCCAGGCGTGCCGTATCGCCCGTCCTCCGTAGCAGCTCCTGCGGAGGGTGGACACGTTCCCATACCTGCACCGCGCTCCGAACTCGACGCGTGAAGTTTTTCACTTGCACTGGGCAGTTTCAGGATCCACCCGCCCCGGACCGGAAACCAAAATTCTTCTCGCCTCGTTTCTGCGGTTGACCCACCATGCTGGGGCCGTTGTTAACGATGAAAGCCAAGATTATTGTCACGCCCAAGAAGGCTGTGCTCGACCCTCAGGGGAAAACCGTCCAGACCGCCTTGGAGCATATGGGCTACAAGGGCGTTGGTGCGGTTCATGTCGGCAAATACATGGAAATCGAACTCGCTGGCAGTGACAAGGAATCGGCGCGGGCGCTTGTTGATGAGGCCTGTCACAAACTGCTGAGCAACCCCGTCATCGAGGATTACAGGTTCGAGATCGAGTAATCCACGTTTCGGTTGACGAATTCCACAGTGGCGCGATTTTGAGATCGCAGGCTAAAACAATTATTTCCAGAAACGCTCGATGAATTTCGCCGTTCTTCAATTTCCCGGGTCCAATTGTGACCAGGATTGCGTGCATGTCCTCCGCAACGTGCTCGGCCACTCCGCCCGCACAGTCTGGCACAAGGATTCGTCGCTCGGGGATGCCGACGCCGTCCTGATCCCGGGCGGTTTCAGCTACGGCGATTACCTCCGAACGGGAGCCATCGCCCGGTTCAGTCCGGTGATGCAAGCCGTGCAGAATTTCGCATCAAATGGCGGCTATGTATTGGGCATCTGCAATGGTTTCCAAATTCTTTGCGAGGCAGGAATGCTTCCCGGCGCTCTGATACGAAATCGTTCGCTGCAATTCCGCTGCGAACAGGTGTTCCTGCAAACCGCGACGAAACAGTCGCCCTTCACAAGCGGGATTCCCGACGGAAAACTATTGTGTGTGCCGATTGCCCACGGAGAGGGCTGTTATTTTGCTGACGAAGCCACGCGCGCCCGCTTGAAAGCCAATGACCAGGTGCTCTGGCGTTATGTGAATGCG
>Ga0196970_1000468_pt1 | contig 46523 bp, 81 predicted proteins | sample S1v_513CmetaG_FD_148672 | JGI IMG/M metagenome (GOLD analysis project Ga0196970, IMG submission 148672) | Soil microbial communities from Anza Borrego desert, Southern California, United States - S1+v_5-13C | ecosystem: Environmental > Terrestrial > Soil > Desert | place: USA: California... | reverse complement strand
TCTCACGCAGAGATTTTTTCCTCTGCTCAAATTTTGCAGTGCGAACCAAGGCTGATTTTCACCCATGACCGACGAAAAGACGCCCGTCGATTGGGCGGCGATCAAGCGCGACTATACTGAGACCAGCCGCAGTATTCGGGAGATTGCTGGATGGTTCCAGATTTCGGACACGGCCATTCGCAAGCGCGCCAGGGCTGAAGGCTGGGAAAGGCCCGCAAAATCGGATGGTTCGCAGGTGCAAACCGCCGCGAACCCGCCTGCTGTCGAGGTGCCGAAAGACCCGCCGCGCGTCGAAGATGTGATCGGTCGAGGGCGCAACCTGATCGAACGCCTCATGGACGAACTCGACGCCGAAACGCTCCACAAGGGTGAGATGGAAGTCATCATCCAGATGAATGAGGTAGACCCGGCGCGGCTTCAGGCTTTGCGGCAGGCTGTGTCGCTCCCGGTACGGGCAAAGACATTGCAGACGCTGGCACTGGCACTCAAGACCATGGGCGAGACGGCAGTTGATACGGCCAAAGGCAAGAAGGCCGCGCGGCAGGCGAACGCGGATGCTGCGACAGCGGCGGGCAATCGCTTCGCACCCCGGCCGGCGCCGCGGCTGGTCGCGGATAACACCTAATGCCAAAGTGGAGTACGGCTTGCCCAGACTGGGAGGCCCGCATTGTCGATCGGCAATCGCTGATCCCGATGGCTCCGCTTTTCCAGAGCGAAGCCGAACATGCGTTGGAGGTATTCAAATCGCTCCGGGTGGTGGACTTGCCTGGCAAGCCTACCTTTGGCGAGGTCAGTGACCAGTGGGTGTTTGACTTTGTCGCTGCCATCTTCGGGGCGAACGACCCAGAGACGGGGAAGCAGCTCATCACTGAGTTCTTTCTCCTGATCAGCAAGAAGAACACGAAGTCCACGATCGCAGCGGCGATCATGCTCACGGCGCTAATCGTCAACTGGCGCGAGAACGAAGAAATTCTCATTCTGGCGCCAACGATTGAAGTGGCCCAGAACGCATATAAGCCGGCCGCTGCGATGGTGCGTGCCGATCCCGAGCTTGATGCCAATGCCGGTGAAAACGGCTTCTTGCATGTGCAGGATCATCTTCGGACGATCACCCATCTGAGCAACAAGGCCGCGCTCAAGGTTGTGGCGGCCGATACGGACACGGTTTCCGGCAAGAAGGCGGGGCGCATCTTCATTGATGAGCTTTGGGTGTTCGGGAAGCGGGCGAATGCCGATGCCATGTTGCGCGAGGCAACTGGCGGTCTGGTGTCCAGGCCCGAAGGCTTCGTGATTTATGCCTCGACGCAGAGCGACGAGCCGCCGGCAGGCGTGTTCAAGTCGAAACTGGATTATGCGCGCCAAGTGCGCGACGGCGAAGTGATCGACCCGCAGTTCCTGCCGGTGCTCTACGAGTTTCCGGAGGCGATGCTAAAGGCCAAGGCCTACGAGGAGCCGGAAAACTTCTATGTGACCAATCCAAATTTGGGTCGGTCAGTCAGCCAGCAATGGCTGGAACGCGAATTCATCAAGGAGAAGGGCGGCGAGGGCAGTGGCCTTCAGACCTTTCTTGCCAAACATCTCAACGTTGAGATCGGCATCAACCTGCGGGCGAACCGCTGGCCTGGCGCCGACCATTGGGACGCTGCGAAGGATGCTGAACTCGGCGCGCTGTCTCACTATGAGGCACTAGACCGGCTGTTGGAGCGCTGTGAGGTAGCTGTCGTTGGAATAGACGGCGGTGGCCTCGATGATCTTTTTGGCCTGTCGGTTCTTGGGCGCGAGCCGGCAGAGATCGAGGTCGAGTTCGAGATCGACGGTGTCAAGTCGAAGCGGCGCATGAAGCGGTGGCTCTCGTGGTCGCATGCTTGGTGTCACAAAGGGCTGTTCAAGTTGCGACCGAAACTGGTCACCCGGCTGGAAACACTGCAGGCGGCGCGGGAACTGACCGTGCTTGATGATCCGCTCGGCGACGTTGCAACTATCATCGAGCACATCACGCGCATCAAGGACATGGGCCTGCTCGGCGGTGTTGCGGTCGATGCCTCCGGCCTGGGCGAAATGGAAGACGCCCTCGACGAAATCGAGGTCACCCAGGAAGCCGGCCTGTTGGTTGCCGCGCCGCAAGGCGGGTGGATGATGAGCAGCATCAAGGGCGCCGAGCGTCGGCTGGCTTCCGGTTTGCTCAAGCACTGCGGCGGCCCGCTGATGAACTGGTGTGTGCCGAATTTGAAGATCGAACCGACCGCAACCGGCATCCGGGCGACGAAGCAAACCGCCGGTGACGCCAAGATCGACCCTGCAATGGCGATGTTCAATGCCGTGACCCTGATGTCACGCAACCCGGTCGCGAAGAAATCGGCCGAGTATCAAATGCTCTTTGTGGGCTGACCCCAAAGGATACCCGAGATGAACCGTGCGTATTCACTGATCGAGGTTAAAAGCCTCGATGAGAGCAAACGTGTTTTCCGTGGATGGGCAACGACGCCTGATGTTGATCGTGTGAATGACACTATCAACCCGCTCGGAGCCAAATTCCGCAATCCGCTTGTGTTGCTGCACCAGCACGATAGCGACCGGCCAATTGGCACCGTCAAGTTCAAGAAGCCGACATCCTCTGGCATCGAGTTCGAAGCGGAAATTCCCGTAGTGAAAGAGGCTGGGCCTCTCAAGGATCGGGTCGATACTGCTTGGGGCGAGATAAAGGCTGGCCTCGTTCGCGCCGTGTCGATCGGCTTCCGATCTGTGAAGCACGCCTTCAAAGAAGACGGCGGCATCGACTTCCAAGAAGTAGAAATTTTCGAACTGTCCACGGTGTCAGTGCCAGCAAATGCAAGCGCGCTCATCACCAGTGTTGGCAAATCGATGGACACCGCCACGATGGCTGTCCTGAAATCTTTCGACACGAACGCTCCGGCCGCGACCGGCGAAATCGAGCGTCCCACGAAAGCCGCCCCCGGCGCCTCGGGGAAAACCACCAATGTGAACCTGAGGCCCAAGGAGGCCACTGCCATGAAGACCGTTGCAGAGCAGATTGAAGCTCTCGAAAAGACCCGCCTCGAAAAGGCGAACCGCCTCAATGAAGTCATGCAGAAGAGCATGGACGAAGGGCGTTCTACCGACATTGCCGAGCAGGAAGAATTCGACACGCTCGAGCAGGAAATCAACGCCCTCGACGGCGACCTGAAGCGACTGCGCGCCATGGAAAAGATGAACGCTGCTGCTGCCAAGCCGGTCAATGCGACGCAGGTCCAGACCCAGGCGAACGCCGCCGAAGTCCGCACCGTGGGCCGGATCGAGGTCAAGGCCAATGTTGCCAAAGGCACGGCGTTCACGCGCTATGCCATGGCGCTTATGGCGTCCAAGGGCAACCTGATGCAGGCCGCCGAGATTTCCAAGCGCTGGGATGACCAGACGCCGGAAGTTTCGACCGTGCTGAAGGCCGCCGTTGCCGCTGGCACCACGACCGATGCCGCCTGGGCAAAGCCGCTGGTTGAATACCAGAACATGGCATCTGAATTCGCCGAGCTGCTGCGCCCTCAGACGATCATCGGCCGCATCCCAGGCCTGCGCAACGTGCCGTTCAACATCAAGGTGCCGCGCCAGACGGGCGGATCGTCCGCTTCGTGGGTTGGTGAGGGCGCGCCCAAGCCGGTCTCGGCACTGGCTTTTGACCAGATCAGCCTTGGCGTCACCAAGCTGGCCGGCATCGTCGTGATGACCGATGAGCTGGTTCGCTTCTCCAACCCATCGGCTGAATCGATCGTGCGCCAAGACCTGATCGACACCATCGTCCAGACTATGGACCGTGACTTTGTTGATCCGGCCAACGCTGGTTCGGCTGGTGTGAAGCCCGCTTCGATCACCAGCGGCGTCACTCCCGTGACTGCCAGCGGCACCGACGCTGATGCCGTGCGCAAGGACGTCCAGGCCCTGATGGGCAAGTTCGTCACTGCCAATCTGTCCTTGGCTGGTGCGGTATTCATTATGACCGAGATGCAGGCACTGGCGCTCGCGCTGATGCTCAATCCTCTTGGTCAGCGTGAATTCCCTGACATCCAGATCAATGGCGACAGCGGCGGCCGTTTCTTCGGTCTGCCAGTGGTTCTGTCGGAGAATATCCCGGCAAACCCCGGCGCTGGCGATCCTCTTGCTGGTATGGGCGCTCGCATCATCCTGGCGAAGGCCTCGGAAATCATGCTGGCAGACGACGGCGAAACCCTGCTCGACGCGAGCAACCAGGCTTCGCTCCAGATGGACAGCGCTCCGACCAATCCTCCGGTGGCCACCACCGTCATGGTCAGCCTCTGGCAAATGAACCTGGTCGGCATCCGTGCCGAACGCTTCATCAACTGGACCAAGCGCCGCCCCGGCGCCGTCCAGTACATCGACAGCGCCAACTACACCAACGGCTGATCCGTCGACCCAATTTAACCAGTCGCGCTTTGGCGCGGCTGGCTCTCTTATGAGGAATTGAGCCATGAAGCATCAAGGCTATCTGAATCGGGCGCTGAAATCGTCCGACCGTCGCTATGCCCGAATTTTCGGCAAGCTAGGCTATGATGTCGCCGCTCTTCGCTCCGAGCCCGGCATTGATCTGCACCCCATTCCCGAAGGCTGGCGCGACCTGTCATGGCCTGCGCTCAAGTCGCTTGCCGCAGCCGTGAGTGACGAGACGATCAAGACCAAAGACGACGCCGTTGCGGCTGTCGAAATGGAGATCGAACGCCGCGGCAAGGCAGTCGACTGATGAAGCTCTTTGGTCTCAACATCACCCGCGAAAAGGCGGCCGGCTATCAGCGCCCCGATACTCGCGGGACATGGTGGCAGACCATCAAGGAATCGTTCACGGGCGCATGGCAGCAAAATGTTGAAATCAAGCAGGAAAGCGTCCTGTCTTTCCATGCTGTGTTCGCCTGTCAAACACTGATTGCCTCGGACATTGCCAAGCTGCGCATGAAGCTCGTGCAGCAGGACGACGACGGTATTTGGTCGGAGACGAAAAACCCGGCTTATTCACCTGTCCTGCGCAAGCCTAACCGCTACCAGACCCGGATCCAGTTCTTTGAGAATTGGGTTTTGTCAAAGCTGCAGCGCGGCAATGCCTACGTGCTTAAAGAGCGCGACGGCCGGGGAGTTGTTGTTCGGCTCTACGTGCTCGATCCGACGCTGGTCACTCCGCTGGTCGCGGACGATGGCGCGGTGTTCTACGAGCTGTTGAATGACAAGCTGGCGGGCGTCAATGACCGCATTATCGTTCCGGCGCGTGAGATCATCCACGACCGGTTCAACTGCTTCTTCCATCCGCTGGTCGGGCTCTCTCCTATCTTCGCCAACGGCCTGAGCTCCATGCAAGGCCTGTCCATTCAGGACAGCTCCACCATGTTCTTTGCCAACGGCAGCCAGCCCGGTGGCGTGCTGACTGCGCCAGGGCACATCGAGCAAGATACGGCGGAGCGCCTGAAGGCACATTGGGATGCCAGCTATACCGGCAAGAATCGCGGCAAAGTTGCAGTCCTTGGCGACGGCCTGAAGTTCGAAGTTATGGCAGCCAAGGCCACAGATTCGCAACTGATCGAGCAGCTGAAGTGGAGCGCCGAAGTGGTGTGTTCCACCTACCATGTTCCCAGCTATATGGTTGGGGTAGGGCAGGCCCCCGCCTACAACAACATCGAAGCGCTCAATGCGCAGTACTATACCCAGTGCCTCCAGATCCTGTTGGAGAGCATTGAGCTTTGCCTCGATGAGGGCTTGGGCACCGGCGAGACGCTTGGCACGGAATTCGATCTGGATCAGCTGCTTCGCATGGACAGCGCCACCATGATGGACGTGCTCGAGAAATCGAAGGGTAAGATGACCCCGAACGAGCAGCGCAAGCGGCTCAACCTTGGGCCAAAGGCCGGCGGCGATACCGTCTATATGCAGGAGCAGGATCACAGCCTCGAATGGCTGTCGCGGCGTGACGCCATGCCGATCGATCCTCCTGCACCTGCTGAACCGCCCGCGCCGCCAGCAAACGACAATGCCGAAGCCGAAGCGAAAGCCCAGGCGAGCAAGGCGATCATTGAAATGATGAAGGGGCTTGCCTGATGTTCGATGGTGCAGCCTTCGGCAAAGAAATGGTCGGCATCGTTCGCGGCTATGTCGATCGTGCCTTGTCTCCGCTCCTAAAGCGACTGGATGACCTTGAAGGCCGGTCGGTCGGCGTCAGCGAAGATGCTGCACGCCAGATGATTGCCGATGCTGTCACCAAGGCGATAGCCGAGCTTCCGGCGCCGACCGCGCCTGCCGAGCCTTGGCGCCCGACCGACGATGAGCTCCGCGCGCTGATGCAGCCCATGTTCGACGCACTGCCAAAGCCAGAGCACGGCAAGAGCGTCACGATCGAGGATGTGCAGCCAATCATTGCCGAATATGTCGAGAAGGCTGTTGCGGCGCTACCAGTGGCGAAAGACGGCGTTGGTCTCGCTGGTGCTGTCATCGACAGGGCGGGCCAACTGGTTGTCACCCTGACCGATGGCGGCACGAAGGAGCTTGGCGTCGTGGTGGGCCGGGACGTTGACGAGACGGCTGTCGAAAGCAGGATCAAGCAATTGGTTGATGCCATCCCGCCGGCGCGCGATGGCGTTGATGGCATGGGTTTTGACGATATGACGGCCGAATACGATGGCGAGCGTGGCATTGTCTTGCGCTTCGTCCGCGGCGAGCAGGTCAAGGAATTCGCCTTCACAATGCCGGTGGTCATTGACCGTGGCGTTTGGGTTGAGGGCAAGGAATACGCAGCCGGCGATGCAGTGACATGGGGCGGATCGCTCTGGATCGCGCAAAAAAGCGGCGCCGTCGACAAGCCGGATGGCGGCGACAGCTGGCGGCTTGCAGTGAAGCGCGGCCGCGACGGGAAGCCCGGTAAGGACGGCGAACTCAAGGTTCATCAGCCGGTGAAGGTGCCCTGATGGCTTTGGTCACTGTTGCTCAGGTCAACTCCGCCCTCCGGCTCGATCTTCAAGGCGATGCGCCGGGTTTTTCGGCCGATGAGCGCACGCCCGACGTCGAGCTGAAAATCAGGCAGGCCGAGGACATAGTTCTCGACTTCATTCAGCCCAAGCCCGACCCGGCATGGACGACTGATGATGTGCCCGGCCGCGTATCCGCCGCGATCATCCTGGCGGTCAGTTACCTCATGGACGAAACCGACGCCGGCAATGAAGCACTTTCGGCGCTGGCCGGTGGCGACCCGAACGCACAGAGCCCCATCGTGGGACTGCTGCGCCGTCTGCGCACCCCAACATTGGCATAGGAGGCCACCATGGCCGAGCGTTTCCGCTTCACTGACGACTTTGACTTTAAACCCACCGGCCAGGTTACGGTGGCTTTCCGTAAGGGCCATGAAGGCGACATCGTCACCGGTGCTGCCATTTCCGGCAAGATCACCAATGCTGTGGTCGAAGCTGCCCTGAAGGCGAAAAAGGGCGAGAAGATCGGCGCCCAGGCTAAGCCGACCAAGTCCGATGCCTGATAACTTCCGCCGCCCCGGCGCGCTGCGGGAGCGGATGCATTTTCAGCGTCGCGGTGATGGCGACGACGGCATGGGCGGGCCGCCTCAACCGGGCACCGGCGAATTTGCCACGGTTTTTACGGCCTCTGCTGGACTGCGCCCTCGTGTGGGCGGCGAGGCTGTTGACGCAGCTCGCCTTGGTGGCCGGCAGCCGTTCGTGATGACAGTCCGCTATTCGGAGCAGATGGCCGAAGTAACCCCTGCCTGGCAACTTCTGGATGCACGCAAAGAGGGCAGGGTGCTCAGCATCATTTCGCCTTTGGCTGATCCTGATGGGAAGAACCAGTGGTTGGAGTTTTTGGCTGTTGAGGGGGCAAGTTCCTGATGGCCCGTGGGAGGATCATCGGCCTTCAGAGCCTTCAGGCCAAGATGAAGAAAATCCCGCAGGAGGCGCGTTCGGCCATCAAACAGGCTCTCGCAGAGAGCGCCGACGATATGGTTGCCACGATGAAGAGCCTCGCCCCAGTCAGTGCGACCGGATCTCACGGCTGGCCTCCGGGGATGTTGCAGGATTCTATCGTCGCCACGTTCGGTGATGGTGAAGTCCCCAAATACGCCGCGTTCCGGCAAAAGAGGCGCGGATCGAAACGGCGCATCCAGGCGAAGGACCCTGATCTTTCCGTCACGATTACGGCCGGCAACGACATCGTGCGCTACGCCCATATGGTGGAATTCGGCACGGCGCCGCACACCAATGGTGGAAAATTCGCCGGTACAAGCCATCCGGGTACAGCCGCGCAGCCATTTTTCTACCCTGGGTATCGGGCCCACAAGAAGCGTGTGAAGGCCAAAGTGACCCGCGCCATCAACCGGGCCGCCAAGAAAGTAGCAGCCGGGGGCTGACATGGAACCGATCTACGAACTGCGGCTGGCGGCGCTGAACAAGCTCCGGCAGACGGCGGCGCTTACCGCGATCGTCGGCACGAAAATCTACGACCTCGTGCCAGAAAAGCAGGTGAACGGGCAGACGGTCGCGGACGTGACCAGCCCTTATATCAGCCTGGGACCGGCAACGGCGATCAGCGACGACGCGGATTGCATCGACGGTCTCGAGGTTACATTCCAGGTCGACGTTTGGTCATGGGGTGCAGGGCTTGCCTATAGCTCGGCTCAGGCCAGCCAAGCGGCCGGCGAGGTGCGCAAGGCGCTTCATGACGTCGATCTGCCTCTCACCGTCAACGCGCTGGTGTCGATCCAGCATGAACTTACCCGCATCCTTCGCGACAGCGACGGGCAGACCAATCACGGCGTGATCCAGTTCACGGCCGTGATCGAAACCCACTGACATTCAACAGGAGGGCCAAATGGCCGTAGCAACCACCATCAAGGGCGGATCGAAAGTCCGCGTCCTCATCGGCGATGATGCCGATCCCATCGTCTATTCCGCCCCCTGCGGCTTCACGTCGAAGTCGATCACTTTCACCAAGGGCCTGGAAGAAGTTGTCGTGCCCGACTGTCTGGATCCTGACAAGGTCGACTGGATCGGCCGCGATACGGTTTCGCTCTCAATCTCGATCAGCGGCGAAGGTGTTCTGGCGTCGGAATCCGTCGTCACATGGTTTGATGCCTGGGAGAGCATTGAAAGCCTGCCGGTCAAGATCGAATATGAGTTTCCGGCGACGACCTATACCTATACCGGCCGCATGCACGTTGAAAGTCTCGAACAAGGCGCACCTAACGGCAGGCGTGTGACGCAGAACGTATCGATGCAGTCAGACGGCGAAATGGTCCGCACATCGGCGGCTACCGCCTGATGAGCCGCGACGCTTCGATCGGCCCGATCTCTTGGGCAGACGCCAAGTATACGTTTCGGCTGGGTTGGTCGGAACTGGCCCTTTTGCAGGAGGCGACCGACTGCGGGCCGATGGTTCTTCTCGACCGGCTTGGCGGTCGCACCTGGCGCATTCAAGACATCAGCCACACGATCCGCCTGGGCCTAATCGGCGGCGGGCTGGAGCCTGCAAAGGCTCTTTCGCTGGTCGAAACCTATGTCGAGAAACGCCCGCCCCTCGAAAACTCAATGCTGGCCTTCGCCATCTGCGCTGCTGGTGTGAAGGGGGCGCCCGACGAGCCGTTAAAAAAAGCTCGGGGGAGGGCGAAGGCCAAAGGCTCGACGACCTCCCCAACGGAAAATGGCGGTTCGGCCTGATTTACGGCATGGGCGCCGCGATGGGCTGGACAGTCCACGATGTGAAGCGGGCATCCGTCTGGGAATTCTTCGCCGCGCTCGAAGGCTACGTCCAGGCGAAGTCACCAAAGGAAGGCAATAAGCTCTCCGACGAAGACAAGGACGAACTTTGGGACTGGATGGAGCGGCTCGATGCCCCGTCATCCATGATCCTCTCCACCCAGACCTATCGGTTGGACGGCGCCCGCTTGGTGCCGGCCGGTATGGTTTCGTTCGAGGCGTAAGCCGCTTCGGCGTGGCACTTATCTGCTCCCAGCTAAAGGGCTCGACGCTCGGCAAGCCGTGTTCCTACAGCCGTGTGAAGCTCTAGGAAAATGTCCTGAAGAGCCTCAACGGCCTCAATGTAGTTATCGTCAGCGCCTTCATCTTCAAGGACATCAATAAGACGTTCTGCCTTGTCCGCCATCTCTCCAGTCATGTCACGAAGGCGATGGAGCACTCCGTTGTCGGTTTCCGCGTCTGATAAAGCCAAGGGGACAGCCTTAGAAAAATCCTTGGCCATTTCGTCCATGCTCTCGATGAGCGCAATGAATTCAGTCACTTGAACCTCTCCACTTCGCACGCTGCTTTTGCCACGCCATCGGTAGTTGGTATTGCGGCTTTGTCGAACTTTGTTGCCCCGGCTTTTATGGACGGGATCAGAGCTTTCCCTATGTCGATCGCTTTTTCATCATCAGTCATGAAGACACAATCAATGAAGACGTTTTTGACGTCTCGGCCGGTGTTGTTGGTGATGCGCAAGACCAGCTCCGAAATTCCGCGTTGGGCGGTGAAATTGTCCACCTGAATGTCAATTTCGGACGCCTTTGCCGTCATCGGCAATCCCGCTGATGCAGCAGTAAGACATAGCAGGGTTAGGATTTTTTTCTTGCGCATCTATAAGGTTCCATTCCATGGCCACTGATCTAGAAAGACTTGTTGTCCAGCTTAGCGCCGACATCAAGCAATATCAAAACGCAATGAATCGAGCCAACGGGATCACCAATAAAACCGCACGGCAGATTGAGAGCCGGTTTGACGCACTTAGTAAGCATGTATCGGCTGGTGTGGCTGGCATTGGCCGGGGTATTGCCGGCGCCTTCGCGACCGCTGCTGCTCTGCGCGGCGCACAACAACTGATCGATACGTCGACACGGATCGAAAATGCGCTGAAGGTTGCGGGTCTTGCCGGTGAAGATCTTGAAGCTGTCTACAACAGTCTGTTCCAGTCTGCGCAACGCAATGCAGCACCCCTTGAAAGCCTTGTTACGCTCTATGGACGGGCCGCCATAGTGCAGAAGGAACTTGGGGTTTCGACTGAGGAGCTTTTGGGTTTCACGGACAATGTCGCCCTGGCCCTTCGAGTGGCAGGAACTGATGCACAAACGGCATCGGGCTCATTGCTGCAGCTTTCGCAGGCCCTTGGTGCGGGCACGGTGCGAGCGGAAGAATTCAACTCCATCCTCGAAGGCGCTCTCCCGATTGCCCAGGCGGTGGCCGCCGGTCTAGATGAGGCTGGTGGATCGGTCGCCAAACTGCGCGGTCTTGTGGTCGAGGGAAAAGTCTCGTCTGAGGCATTCTTCCGCGCGTTCGAGGCTGGATCGGTGATCCTGGAAGAGAAGGTTGCCGGGTCCGAACTCACGGTCTCTCAGTCATTCGTTCGCCTGCAGAACGTGCTCGTCGACACAGCTGGCAAGTTTGACGACGCTACGAAGTTCAGTGCAAGTTTCGCCCGCGACATCGACACTCTCGCCACTGCAGTTGAGAGGCTTTCTGACAGCCAATTGGTGCGGTGGTTGACTGACCTCAATAACCACATGGAAGATGCGAATTTCGACAGCCTTGGCAAAACGATCCAGGAATTCGAAGATCTCGGGAACGCGATTGAGGCCGTCGTAGATCAGGTGCAGCAAGGGCTTGACCGCTACGGATCTTCCATCTCGGATGCGACACTTGAACTGGCGCAAAACGAGCAGGCGCTGGCGACATTCGCGCTCAATACTAAGGGGAAGTTCGGCGAAATCGGGGATGCTGCCCAAGACCTGTTCGGACAAATTCTTAAAGGCCGTGGCACAGCGGAATCGACCGCGATCGCACTCGAGGCCCTTGGTGAGGCGGACCCCGACTTTGCGCCCTTGTTGAACAAAATCAGCGGAGTTGTCGCACGCATCTACGAGCTGCGCCGTGCAAGTGCTGCAGCGACCCGAGTCGACGTTTCTGGCAATGCTATGTCTTACGCCGGCCAGGAGAGCGCTCCAGCCCCTAAGGCGCCTGCGACGGTCAAGACCGTCAGTATCGCCGACTATGACGCGCCAACTGGCGGCGGCGGGGCGGGCGGCGGTCGGGGCAAAAGCGCAGGTGATCGCTTTAATGATCGGCTTGATGCCGAGCGGCAGCGCCTTGCGAACCTGCAAGAAGAAACGTCGCTAATCTCCACCCTGAGCCCGCTAATCGACGATTACGGCTATGCCATCGAAAAGCTGCGTATGCAGCAGGATCTTGAGAACGAGGCCACAAGGGCGGGGCTCGACCTCACGCCCGACCGCGTGAACGCAATCAACGAACTGGCCGAAGGCTATGCAACGGCCACTGTAGAGGCGGCCAGGCTGGCAGAGGCCCAGCAAAGCGCCCGCGACACGATGGAAGATTGGTTCTCCAGCGGCCGGGATATCGCGCGGGGGTTCATCGACGATCTGGGCGATGCAAAAAGCGCGGCGGACGCGCTCGGAAACGCCTTTCAGGCCATCGGCAGCAAGTTGCTCGACCTGGGGCTGGCCGGCCTCTTTGGTACTGGCAGTGGATCGAACCCCTTTGGGGTAATCGGCAAGCTGTTTGGTTTTGCCACGGGCACGGCCAATACTGGCGGACGGCGCGGAGAGCCGCGCGGCGTGGTGCATGGGCAAGAGGCCGTCATTCCGCTGCCGGCGGGCGGCAAGGTGCCGGTGGACTTGCGATTGCCGTCATTGCCAAGCTCGACGGCCGGTGGCGCGCCGCAATTCACCTTTGCGCCGGTGATCGATGCACGTGGTGCCGATACTGCGGCCGTCGAGAAGTTGGGCCAGATCCTTGCACGCGAGCGGGCGGAGTTTGAACCACGCGTCCGCCAGATTGTCGCAAATCGTGGAAAGAACCTCTGGTAAATGGCGATCACCGAGCCCATCGATTTGCTGGCCGGCTTTCCCGGCTGGACGACTGACTTTGACCTGATGGCCCGCCAGGAGCAAAGCCGGCACGCCAGCGGCCGCACAAGGGTTAAGGACTTTGGTTCGCCGATCTGGCAGGGTTCATGGTCGAGCAAGCGCCTACGGCCGAACGAGCTAGATGAATGGCGGGCCCGCCTGTCATTCGCCGAGAAAAGCCAGATGACATTCTGGGGCTTTGCGCTCTCCCGCTGCCGTCCGATCAATCACCCGGGATCGAGCGTTTTGCCGACTGGAGAACTGCACACGATCGGCGATGACAACAAGACGGTCAGGGTCGACGGCTTGCCCGGTATCAGCTTGTCGATCGGCGACATGGTCCAGATCGGTGATAATCTGCACCGGGCCGTTGAGCCGGCCGTGGCGTCGTCGGGATTGACGCCGCTTTTTACCATTGAGCCGCACCTATGGCCTGAAACTGTCGTGGGCGACAATGTGGCGATATCCCGGCCCGCTTGCCTCATGACCATTGTGCCCGGGTCGGTTTCGGCGTCGGCCGATGTGGCGACCGGGCGCGGCACAATCTCTTTCCGGGCCATCGAGGCACGAGGCTGATATGCGGACGCTCTCGCCAGAAAATCAGGCTGCGCTTGCGGCCCGCCGTCTGTTGCCCCGCGACTTCCTTTGGATCGTGGCGCGCGACCGGGCGAGCGGCGATCCGGTGAGCGTCGGGTTCTGGTCTGACATCGCCAGTGTCACGGCGCTGGTGCTCGATCCGGACACTGGCGTTTCGGTTCTGCGCCCGTTCTACGGTGCTGGCGGCCTGATCCAGATCAGCGACATTCCAGCGATTTCGACTGTGACCGTGCAGCGCGTGACCATCACCATGTCGCAGCTGGACGAACAGGTCGAGGCGGCCGTTCGCCTCTATGACATCAAGCAGGCGCGCGTCGAGATTTTCAACGGGTTGCTCGATCCGGACAGCCGCAAGCTGGTAGCGCCGGCCGAGCCGATCTTCGTTGGCTTTATCGATGGCGTGAACATCATCACGCCGCCCGAGAATGAAGATGGCGGGGTGACGCTTACCTGCGTCAGCCACACTCAGGAACTGGCCCGGTCCAACCCGGCGACACGCTCGCATGAGGACCAGAAGCTGCGCGATGCGGGCGACTTCTTTTTCGTGGATGCCGCCGTGACGGGTGACTGGATCCACCATTGGGGGCAGGCGCAGGGACAAACGGCACCGAAGAAGAAGGGGCTGTTCGGCTGGGGCGGCTTTTTGGGGTTTCTTTGATGGAGGTCCGCCCGCCGTTGCCGGCCGAACGGTTCGCCTGTGTTCGCCTTTTGCGCGATGCCCATGCCGCCGGCGGGCTACCGTTCCGCTTCAGCGCGCCGCACGCCATGGCGCTGGTCGACAAGCACATGATCGATCCAGACCGTCTTGGCCTCATCATGAGCGATGGGGCGGGTCCGGTCGGCATTCTCCTCGCATCGGCGCAGGAGCATCCATTCGCGGCCGTGCGCTACGCTTTCGAGACTGTGTGGTGGATCGATCCCAGCGCGCGGGGGCAGGGCGCTGGGGCGATGCTTGAAGCCTATGAAGCCTGGGCGGCCGAGCGCGGCTGTCTCTTTGCCGGATTGGCCGCACTGGCCTCGTTCCCGCGCGCCGGGGTCATCTATCGGCGGCGTGGCTACCGCGAAACCGAAACGCATTTCCTGAAGCCGCTGGCGGCCGAGTAGCAGGGCAATCCATGACCGTCTTTACCGCGATCGGCGCCGCTGTGTTCGGCGCGGGTACATTTTTGGCCGGCGTCACGGCTGCCGGGTTGCAGATCGCCGCCGGCGTCATCGTCAGCAATATCGCCAAGTCGACGGCGGGCGAACCACAGCAGGCCCGCTTCTCCGTTCAAGGACAAATCCAGGGCGGCGACGACGTTCCGCGCTCCTTCGGTTTCGGCTGGCACATGACGGCCGGCTCCAAGGTCTATCAGAACGAATGGGGCACTGGCGGCACCTACAGCACGCGCGTCATCGCCTTGGGCGATATGCCGGTGCGAGAATTGCGCGAGGTATGGGTCGACGGGGTGCAGGTCACGCTATTGACCGGCGAGGCCGGTTCTATGGGCGCGCCCGTCGCTCAATATCGCAAGGGCGGCGTCGATCATCTCTGGATCAAGTTCTATGACGGGACGCAGACGGCGGCAGACGGATTCCTCGTCGGGTCGGTCAGTTCGTCCGATCGGCCTTATGCAGCAAATCGCATCGGCCGCGGCGTTCCCTATGTCATAGCGACAAGCCGGGCTCCGGAGCGCGTCGACGGCGAAGAAAAGCCGCTGTTCCAAGGGTTCCCCGAATACAAATTCGCGCTCTACGGCGTCCGGTTCTACGATATCAGCCGAGACAGTTCCGCCGGTGGCAGTGGTTCGCAGCGCTGGGATAACCCGGCCACATGGGGTGGCGACGGCGATTTCCTGGCGCCGGTGCAGCTTTATAACCTTCTGCGCGGCATCCGTTATGGCGGCCAATGGCTTTATGGCCTGCAGGATTTGCCAGCAACTCGATTGCCGGCCGCCAACTGGATCGAGCAGATCAACAAGGCGCGCTTCGGCATTGCTGGCCCCGCCGGGGCCGAGCCGACATATCGTTCTGGCGGCGAAATCCAAGTCGGAGCGCCAATCAATCTGGCCGTCGAGGCCCTTCTGACCGCCTGCCAAGGGCGGCTGTCCGAGATCGGCGGCTTCTACAAGCTGAACGTCGGTGAGCCTGGCGCGCCGGTAATGGCCTTCACCGATGGCGATATCCTGTCGACAGAGGAACAGAGCTTCACGCCGTTCTACGGCCTCGCCGATACCATCAACGGTGTCTCGGCGACCTATCCGAACCCGACTGAAGGCTGGAACAGCAAGACGGCCCCGCCGCTGCTGCGACCGGACCTTGAGGCAAAGGACGGCGGCCGGCGGCTAATGGCTTCTGTGTCGTTGGACATGGTCCCGTATCCCGGCCAGGTGCAGCGGTTGATGAAGTCGGCGCTGCTGGAATCGCTGCGCGCGCGCCGGCACACATTCGTGCTTGGCCCAGAGTTTCGAGTGCTAGAGCCGGGCGATATCGTCCGCTGGTCGAGCGCGCGGAATGGCTATGTCGACAAGCTCTTTCGCGTTGACGGCGTGGTTTACAAGGCCAATCTCGACGTCATCGTTGATCTGACAGAAGTCGACCCGGCCGATTATGACTGGAACCAGGAGACCGACTATCGCCCGGTGATCGACGGCCCGCTGCAACTGATCGGCCCGACGCCTATGCCCATGACGGGTTGGCAGGTATTCCCGGCGTTCATCCGTGACGAGCTCGGCCGCAACCGCAAGCCTTCGATCGAGGTCCGCTATGCGACCGGACTGTCTGATGTTCAGTCGGTGCGTGTGCAGGTTCGTGTCGATGGCACAGAGGACGTGATTTTTGATGGCGAGGTGCCGTATGGCGATCCTTGGGCTGTTGTGCTGGCCGGTCAGTTTTCAAGCGACACGGCTTATGAGGTTCGCGGCATCTTCGTGCGCCCGAGCGGCGCTCCGGCCGAATGGTCGGCCTGGCTTGATGTCCGGACGCCAGATGTAAAGCTGTTGCCTGGCGTTGACTTCGACCCATTCGAAGGCGTCGTCGACTTCGACACCATCGGGCCGGGGCTCAAGAAATATCAAGAGTATATGGGCCAGGTTACGCGAGAACTGATCGAACAGGCCCAGGCGCAAGCGCTTGCGACCGGCGATCAGGAACTGGCCAATGCCATCACCTTTGGAGAAATCCGCCGAGAGATTAGCTCGTCTGTCGGGGCTCTATCGGCCACTTTCAGCGAGGTTATCACCACGGCGATTGTGCCGCTCAATGGCAGGCTTGTGGCGATCGCAGATGCGATCACTGCACTGTCGGCGGGCGAGGGCGCCGACTTGGCCACGGCGCGGTTCCGCATGACGGCGATGTCCGGGCCCACCGGCTACGCCCGTATTGGGGCGGAGACACGTTTCGAAACCGACGATGGCGAAGATTGGCGTGGGGCGGCTTGGTATCTCGATACGCCGTCCGATCCGGACGAACCAACCCGGTTCCTCATCAACGCCAACCAGATGATCGTCTTGGCAGACGGGAACCCAGAACAGCCTTTCATCGTCGATAGCGGTGGCTTGCGCGTGAACGTCGGCCGGTTCGGCACGATCTACTCGGCTCTGATCCAGAGCGGTGACGGGCTGAGTTACTGGAACCTCGACACCGGCGCTTTTCGGATTTCGACTTGATGGCCATTGTTTTTATGACCGATCCGGACACCGGGCGGTGCGCACTGTATGATGAGAACGGCGCCATTGGCGATCCAGCAGACCCGAACTCTGTGCGCAATGCGCCGCTAAACAACCCGACCCAGCACCTCGACAAAATCTACTTCCACTCGGATTTCCTCTATGGCGAGGTGGCGCTGTCCGGCTCGATCACGATCGGGCATCCGGCTATTTCAGCAGGCAGTACGGCCGGGGCGAACGCCAATGTGGTTTTCGGCGGCGCGCAGACGACGCATGTGCTGGCCAACCACAATCTCGGTTTTGTGCCGATGGCGATGGTGTCTTTCGGCAGCAACGTCATCACGCCTGGCTATCCGATCTATGCCGGCAGCAATTCGTGGCGGTTCGTGACAGCCTATTGCACGGCGAGCCAATTGCTTTTGCATGAGGACGCGCTGCGGTCCGGGGCGGCCGGCGGGCAAAGCGTCACTTATGACTACCTAATCTTCCGTGACGAGCCGCAGGCGGTTAGCACCCACCTGATGGACTGGAACCCCGACACTGAAGCCATAAAAATGGGGCGCGGCAAGTTCGATAGCTCGAAGCGATACCTTCAAGTCGTTGCAGGTGGCACGCCGTACTTCTTCCCGATGGGGCGGACGGCAGACCTCAGCAATGGCGCCATGCGCATTGTCGATGCTGTCGGTAACGTATTCGATCCCGTCCTGTCTGGCTTGGCCTATCGGATTGTGCCTCCCTCGAGCTCCGGCTTTGGAGCCAGCATGTCCTACAATGGCGGCTTTGCTGGCGGCCCAGTCATTCAGGTGAAGGCGCCATGAGCGGGTCTTTTGCCATTGAGAATGGCCAGATGGTCGTGCGGAAGGACGACCGCGTGGTGCTCAGTACGTCGGGCACGCTGGTGAACTTTCTGCCGCAGAAAACGACCATCAATCAGCAGATTATCTTCCCGAACTTCGACCTCGATTTTCTGTATCATTGGGAGTTCCAGAGCGACTATCGCCAGATTCCAGATCGGGTGTACGGGTGGGCGGTGTTCGCTCAGGCTGCAGCGACTGCAGTGCCGCAGGAATACACGGTCGAAGTTCCAATCATCGCCGTTCCGTCCGGTGCGGACATCTTCTGGGGCAGTGTTGTTCTGACGAGAACTCAGGCACCTGCAACGACTTGGCTTGGCGTTTCAATCGCCCCGCTTGTTCCGATGGGAGTTTCGATACCCCTCACCGGAACGATGCTCGTTGAAGCCGCCTTTGGCATGGCGCGTGCCCTGAGCTTTTTCATTCAGGGCGGCTTTCTGATCGCACGCATCGAGCAATCGGTGAGTGTGGCGCCCGGCGGTTATGGCACGTACGGAACCGGCGTTAAGAGCAATGAGGACAGTGATGGTGGATGGAACTGGTCCAGTACCTATCAGCCGAATTTTCCCGGCACCGGCACCACGAACCCCGCCCGGAACGGCCTGCCGGTCTATAATCCGGCGACTGCGCCCTACGTCGTCGCGGGGTCCGGCACCATTGCTGCGAACGCCGCTGGCCAACCGACGCCTTCTGCCGCCGTGTTCACCTACTCGTATGGCCAGCCAAACGGCGCAGCAATCCCGAACGCCAATTACCAGTCCGTCTATTCAGTCAACATTACCGGCCGTTTTGGCCGCAGGAGCTGACATGCAAATCTCTATCGAGGTGATGCTGAGAGAGGCAATGCGCGAAAGCGAAATGCGCCAGCAACGCATTCTGATCCTCGCCCAGCAGGTGGACGATGCCACCAAGCGCATCAAGGCGCTTGAGCAGGAGCTTGAGGCACTGCGAGCTCCGCCGCCGATCGAAACCCACAGCTAACCTTGTCGCCCGCTTCGGCGGGCTTTTTTCTTACCAAGAGGATGACATGAATTACCGATCACTCGACGAGTTGAAAGCGACCTGCGACGAACTAGTTGAACGCTTCGCGGGGATCACCGCTCAAATTTGCAAGGATGAGTTTGCTGCGCGCCCGCACAAGATGGGCCAAACGCTGAGCGTCCGCGTCTTGGGTGTCGAGGTGTCCTTCAGCAAGGCGCTCAAGTGCCGGTAGGGCTTGCGCCGACAATTGCACGAGCAGTTGAAACGCAAGGTCGGTGAATATCTTTTCGGCAGCGAGTTCGAGCGTTAGTTGCTCGACGTGCAGCAATGCTGTTTTCAGCGGCTCATTATCCGTCATTCCTAGCTCCTTTTCCCGGCGCATCAAAGCGCGCGGCAAGGGCGCTGTCATCCTGAACGAAACCAGATTCTTTAAACCTGGCTGATCCCAGAGGCCTCCATGCCTACACTTTCTGACTATACCAGCGGTACGATCACGCTCACCAACGGCTCGGCCGATTTCACAGGCACCGGCACTGGCTGGCTATCGGCCGGCTTTCGTGAAGGCGACGTCATCTTCGACGTGCCCGGCGCGACCGAGTTCATGGGCGTGATCGAGACGATCACTGGCGAAGGCACCGGCACCTTGACCCAGCCGTGGGAAGGCCCGACGCTGGCTGGCGTCAGCTATCGCATGCGCTTCATGTCGGATGGCTCGCGCATGACGGCGGCGGCGCGGCAGCTGATCGAGCAACTGGGCAATGGCAATGTCCAGGCCCTCGCCGGCCTGATCGGTGCCGCGAACAAGGTACTGGCCTTTACAGGCCCTGGTGCAATGGGGCTGATCGACAGATCGGAGCTCATCAACGGCGTACGCTACGACGTACAGGTCGATGCCTTGGCCGACCGCGACGCCTACGATGGACAGGCTGCGGGCTATGCGGTGCTGGTGTCCGACGTTGGTGATGGTCGTTCTGCGATCTATTCCAAGAACAGCGCCACCTCGGCGGACTGGTCCGATCCTGCGTATGTAACAGGGCCCGTTGGTCCAGCATCTACAATTCCGGGTGTCGTCTGGCAGGGCACATATGCGCCGGCCACCACCTACGCCACCAATGATGGCGTACTCTACAATGGCTCTTCGTGGCGCGCGAAGGTAGCGACTACTGGAAACGCTCCGCCGAACCCGCCGGCGACCAGTAACACCTGGTGGGAGCTTCTTGCGCGCGCCGGCCAGGACGGCACCGGCACCGGTGATGTCGTCGGCCCAGCGTCGTCCGTCGATCAGCGAATAGCGGTGTTCTCCGGAACGACGGGGAAGCTTCTCGCCGATAGCGGAATGACGCTCGCCGATCTGGCGCCGGACGGCTATGACGACCTGCAGTTCACTGTTTCGCAACTCGCCCTTCTGGCGGCCGATAATTCCAATATGGCTTTGTTTCTTGGGCCCAACGGCAATCAGGTGGCCGACAGTTTCGATGCTTTGACTTTTGTAGATGTTGCTGGGGCGACGAACCTCGATACCAGCCAAGCTGGCGTCCTTAGGGCCACGATGGACGGTACGACGGGAACAACTGTTACGATTGGCGCGCCCGACGGCAGCGTCACCACCACCTATAACGGAACGCTCATTGACCGAACCTCTATTGTGCCGAACGGCGTGCTTATCGTGCGCATCGGCGTTTATTCCACAGCGCCTGGCAATATGCGCGTCAAGGTATACCAGCGGTTGGATGGCACGACCGGCACGATCGTTGTCGACCAAGCGTTCGCGCACCCAGGCGGTGGGTGGGCTGATTGTATCCTGAGCAGCCCCTATACGGTTCCCGCCTCCGGAACATTCATCATCGGTGCATCCAATCCGTCTGGTGTTTCGATGAACATCACGACGGCGAGAGCACGAACTTTCAAAGCGGGTGATCTGCCGCTCGGACCAGCCTCAGGCATGACTGACGACACTGCCAGCGTCTGGGTGCTTCGCTATGGTCACAGCCCGACGGTTCGAAACAACCTGACCGTGCGATCGGCCTCGTTCACGGCTTCGGCCGTTCCAACCAAGATGAAAGCTCTCATCAATGTTCGCGAGGTGGACGCAGCTGTGGCCGGCACGGACTACACCTTGGAGTGCAGCCGCGACGGGGGCACGACATGGACGGCGATGTCGCTGACCGAGCGCTATAGCTCGGAAAACCTTCGCGTCGTCGAGGGTGCCACAACCGACGTTTCGGGCCAGCCAAGTGGAGCCGCGCCGCGCTGGAGATTCAAGACTCTCAACAACAAGAACGTTGAGCTGCACGGCGTTTATCTCTACTGGAGTTGAGCAGATGACAGAGAACGCATCGTTTGATAAAGCGCCCTTTATCATGAAAATCATTCTTACAGTTCTAACATTGGCGCTCTGCGTGATGTCGTCAGGTGTCCGCGCTCAATTCCATCCCAATATTTTAGCCGTCAACCCTGCCAATCTGATTGGTGTGGCGACCGCCCAGGACGTTTCGGACCTTCGCTCTGAGCTTTCAGCACTAGTGCGGGCGGAACCCGGCGACCTTCAATTTCGGTCGATTTACTCCCACTCGCAAAACGGCACCTATGCCAGCGCTGCAAATCTCGCAGAAATATCTATTTGGCGCGTGCCTCAAGGTATTGGCACATACGCGCCAATCTGGCGGTTTAAGCCGACCAGTTATCGGCCGGGCGGGAAGTGCGCTCTAATTCTGTATGGTGGACATCATGGGGCTGGTCACCATGCTAGCCACCCGCCATATCAAAGCCTCTTGCTTAAGACCATCGAGGCCGGCTGCGAAGTCACAGCAGTTGATATGCCATTCAATGGATTGAGCCCAATGGCGCTTCTGCTGCCCGTGCGTGGCGGCGGGGTGTATCTGACTACGGCTCATGAAGAATTCGCTTACATTGACCGACCGCTCGCGCCATTTTTTGAGGCGACATTGTCCGTGCTCGATACGCTTGAAAGCGAAGGCGTCAACAATATCGCAATGGCGGGCTTGTCTGGCGGCGGATGGGCAACTGTGGTAATGGCCGCGCTCGATGAGCGTATCGATATGGCCTATTCAATCTCCGGCAGCATGCCTGCATACATGCGATCATGGGTACTAGGATCGACCGGAGACTGGGAACAGCCCTTCATTTCAGCGTCCGGATTTGAGTATCTGGATCTATATGTCGCTGGCGCCTCGTCTGGGCGGAAATTCAGAAACGTGCATCTTATCAATGACCCTTGTTGTTTTGCTGGGACAAACGCTAGCCATTACACAAATGCTGTGAAGGCGGCCGTGGCAACATCAGGCGGTGGTGATTATACACTGTTTCTCGACACAACCGCGACCTCCCACACAGTACCTGATACGGTTCGAGATTTCATTGTGCAGGAAATCGTCACCTATTTTTGAGTCCTGTGCCTTTTCGTGACCTATAGCCCCGCTTGTCGGGGCTTTTTCATTTCCACCACCAGGAGAATATCAATGGACCGCAATTTCGAGCGGCTAGGAGAGCCGGCGCCATTTCCCTGACTGTAGCGCTTGGGCGGCTAGGAGTGGGTCCTGGCCCGCTTTGCGCACCCGATACCATAGACTGCCGAACTCAACTCCCATGAGCGCGGCGAACTCCTTTATCGAATAAAACTGCCCCTCAAACTCGATCCGCGTTCGCCCTCTGACATTTGCGTTCTGTTGGCCTTTGGAGGCCCATCGGCAATTCCCCGGCTCGTAGTTCCCATCATTGTCGATACGGTCGATGGACATGCCATCCGGCCTCTCGCCCATGTCCGCCAGGAAAGCCTCGAAGCTTTCCAGCCACTCTCTGCACATGGTTATGCCACGACCGCCATAGTCGGCGTAACTCTTGTTCCTGGGGTTAAAGCAGCGTGCCTTCGCATTCTGCCATGAGAGGTAGGTCGGGGTGCCGCGATAGCCATGCTTTAGCAGACGCTTTCTGTTCGCCTCGCCTATGAGGCAACCGCAACTTTTGATGCTGCCTGCCCGCACCGCTCCAATAGCTGCCTCGACCTCAGCTCCGCAGTCACACCGAAACATCCAACGAGGTTGCCGAGCCTTCGTCTCGACGCGCCGTAGGGCCGTCAGTCGGTGATGTTTTTCGCCCGTAGCATCAATCGCCTTGAACGGCATTACTGTCCCCTGATTTTCCAAGGATCATAACACCATGAACCGTAACTTTGAAAGAAGTTTGTCGCTCGTGCTGAAACACGAAGGCGGCTATGTCGATCATCCCAGTGACCCGGGCGGCGCAACCAACCTTGGCGTCACCATTGGCACCCTCTCCGACTGGTTCGGTCGGCCGGCGACGAAGGCAGATGTAAAGGCCCTGACGGTCAAGGATGTCTCGCCCATATATCGCCGTCGCTATTGGGACGCGGTGCGGGGCGATGATCTGCCTGCCGGCCTCGACTATGCGGCCTTCGACTTCGCTGTGAACAGCGGCCCCAGCCGAGCGATCAAGATGCTCCAAGCCATTCTCAGCGTCGAGCAGGATGGCCGGATCGGGCCGCTGACCATGAGCGCCATCAAAGCCCACAACCCGCTCAACCTTATCGACCGCTTGTGCAAGGCCCGCATGACGTTTCTGCGAGCACTGCCGACATTCAAGACGTTCGGCAAAGGCTGGACACGCCGCGTCGACGGCGTGCTGCAAGAGGCGTCGATGATGGTTGCCTCGCCGCCCGCCTCGATGCCGCCCGATTACGCGCCGCCCGAGCCTGGCACAACGAAACCGGGGGCGAAACGCTCTCCCGCCGGCGCCATCATCATCGCCCTCATCCTCGCCGCCCTCGCAGGCGGCTTTTTTCTGCTCACTCGATAAAGGAACCTCCTATGCTCACCACTCTTCTCGCCCGCATCTTCACAGCGCCCTTCGTCATCACCATCGTCCGCTATGGCCTTGCTGCCATCGGCGCGTGGCTCACGGCGAACTACAATTTCGACCCCGGCCAGTGGGAGGCTATTGCCGGTGGCGTATTGACCATCGTCATGGCCCTGTGGGGTGCCGCCGATTCTGTCACCGACAAGGTGGTGGCCGGCGCCCAGCGCGTGCCACTCAAGAACCTTCCCACCTATACCCGCGATCAGGTTCTCGATGCCGTCGAGGCCGAGACCGGCAAGCGCCCAGAGATCGTGGAAAAGCCCTGATCTAACCCGCAGCGCAAACGCCTGGGGGCGGCATGCCACAAACCACTGAATATCTGCTCGGCCAACTCATTGAGAGCGTGGCCGGGCTCCGCCGCGACATCACCGAACTCCGCGGCGATTTCGACGAAGAGAAAGGGCATGCCCACGAAAGCCGAAAGGACGTTCATCGCAAAATTGATGATCTGACCGACCGGGTTGGCAAGGCTGAAACCACGATCCAGATTGCGGGCCAGGTCACTGCGCAGACCCGCAACCTGATCGATGTCCTCGATTCGACCGTCACCAAGGACGTAAAGCCCACTGTGGAGGAGTTCAAGAAGATCAAAACCATGGGGCACGGGGTCATTGTGGCGACTGGCGTTGCCGGCGGCGCGCTTGGCCTCACAGCCGCATGGTGGGGCGAACAGTTCCTGAACCTGGCCCGGCACCTGTTGCGCATCCAGTGATTCCGGCCCATCCTTAACGGATGGCACACCCACACTGGTCACTCGGCTATCTCGCTGAGAACGAATATCGCCTATGGGCATCCTGCAACGGGTGCACCCATTTCTTCAATCTTGACTGGGCGGAAGTTATCGACCGCTTCGGTGCTGACACCAAAATCGTCGGCATGACCAAGCCCATCGAATCCGAACTCATTTGCCCGAAGTGTCGCGGCCTTGATCTTGAGGTCCGGATCGCGCCGCCGGTATCGTCTTTGGGCGGGACGGGTAAGCCGCAGGTTTGGTAGGCCTCAGCATCCCAAGGCTATAGGCGATCGACAAGAGGCGGGTTTGGTCTGAGGTGGGCATATGGAACAGACCCTGATCGTGCGGACGGCACTTAGGTTTGCCGAACCTGAAAATCGGAACACACGGTGAACCTGTTTCGGCAGGTTCGTTGCAAAAGTGGCACTTTGCACGGAAGTGCGCTAGGTGCGCATAAACGCCCACTCCTCATAACGGTCTGGTTCCAGGTTCGAGTCCTGGTGGGCGCACCATTATCTTTCAAACACTTAGCAAAATTATGCGGACGGCGCAAAAGTCGAGCGAACCTAACTCGCATCGCGCACCGGCTTCGTGAAGTCCAGAATTGCCGCCTCCTCCTTGAGATGATCTGGAGCATACCGGCCATAGACGCGCTCGGTCACGGCGATGCTCGAGTGGCCCAGGTACTGGCTCACTTTCTGCATTGGCACGCCGGCGGCGACAAGATGAACGGCCGCCGTGTGGCGCAGGACGTGCGGTGATACGCCCTTGAGCTTTGCTGATCGCACTGCCGCGGCAAAGCCGGTGCGAAGGCGCGCCACCTTGGCCCCGGCCCACTCGATCACATAGTCGGTCATGGCCGCATTCTCGGCGTGGGAGAGCGCCGCGCGCAGGCCATCATTCATCGGCACTATGGCGCGGCCCTTACGGGGGCCGGTCTCGCTGGTCCTTAGGTTGATGGTTCCTCGGTCGAAGTCGACACGATCCCATGTCAGTTCAAGGATTGCGCTCACGCGGCCGGCGGTCGCCAGCATCAACAGGATCGCCAGTTGAACATGGTGGGCCTTCGGCGCAGCGAGCAGCTTGTGAATCTCGTCCGTCGTCAGCCAGCGATCTTTCGGCGCCGGCTTGGCGGGCCGCTCGACGGCGGGAGCGAATGCAATCAGGCGCCGCGAATGCGCCCAGGTCAACACCGTGCGCAGGTGGCCGAGCTCGGTCCAGATCGTGCCGTCGTGCTTCTTCGCTTTCCGGCGCGCCGCTGTATAGCGTCGGCACATATCGATTGAGAGGTCTTCGGGCTTCACGCTTCCGAAATGGGGCTCCATAGCCTTCCATTCAAAGCGCATGGCGACGGCTACCCGTCTGCCTTGCTTCTCCTGTCGATACATTTCCCACAACGTGCCTATCGTGGTGCCGGCGTCCCTCAGCCGTTCGCGCTGGTAGAGGGCGAGGGCTTCCGTCTCGGCTGCCGCTCTTGACTGTGCTTCAAGACGATAACGCCGTCGCTTTCCTTCTTCCCACCAGGTGACGACAAACTGCCCATTGAGCCGGCCAATTCGGAGCTCTGTTGCTGCATCTGACATTGTTCGTATTCCTCGATCGCGCCTGGCGGAATTCTAAACAGGCGCTCGCCCAGCCGGTAAGCCCTCAGTTCTCCCTTGTGAATTAGGTTGCGAACGTGGTTCGCCGAGCAGCCCCAGTGCGCAGCTGCCTGATCTGGTGTCATGGGTCTGTCCTGCATCAGCTCCACCCCATCCAATACCGCACAGCCCTGATCGGGAACTGCACCAGGTTGTAGATGGTCAGGAACAGCACGATAGCCCCGGCGATGAACCATGCGATGGCAGAGGGCCAGTGGAAGGGTCTAGTCCGCATGGGTGGGCTCCTGCATCTGGGAGAGCTTGGTCCGACCAGTATCAGTGATTGAGACAATTCCGAACCCATGATGGGTAACCATTCCAGCCTCAATCAACACAGGCAGAGTTTTCGTTCCTCCTGGTATGCAGGTTCTGCCACTTGGGTTGATCGCCGCCGACTTAAGGTAAAGTATCTGCGTCCTCGTCAGCGCCTGCACTTCATCACGAGTTGGCATCGTTCGAGCCTCCCTGGCTTTGATCCTTGAGGGCGGCGCGATGGCGCTGGAGTTCGCGGGCCATGGCGACCGCTTCCATAGGCAACACGGAAGTGGAAAGGACTGCATCAGATGGGCTATTTACCCCCAGATGCGCGTTTGCGGGGGCTATCGCCATAAAAGCGCGGGAAATCTCCGCCAACCGTTCGTCGCTGATTGTCTCGGTCATTTCGATGCGTCTCCATTGAGAGCGGATTCAATCTTCTGGCGACGGGCCATCAATCGTTCCATTTCGCCTCCCTCAGACCATCGAAGGTCGTTTAGGACGTCCTTCAATTCCGCGCGCAGCACCGCTTCAAGCACCTGCACGCGGGCTCTCGCCTCGTCCCGCTGCGCGATAGCCATGGCAACATGATCGTCAATGAAGGGTCGGGCTGGAACATCGGCGGCGTTCAGCATGTCGCGGATGGCGTGAACGACTGCACCGTCCATGCCGTCTGCCGCTTCCCACTTGGCCCGTATTTTGTCCCGCTGGCGGGTGATCTCAGCAAGCTGGGTGGCGAAGAAAGCAAGCATGCGGTCAGCCTGCTCAAGCGCTCGCGCCCGCCATGGCTCGGGCTGGATAAGCACATAACCGCCCGCTCGCTTCCCGATGTCGTTTTCATCCTCTGGTCAGTGGGCCCCAGGAATGGGACAGAAATCAACATCATACTCATTGCAGAGGTGTTCGGCCAAAGCGGCGCGAACGCTTGGAGCATCCCACGCCACCGGCTCGATCCCCGTCTCGTTCTTTGCGCTGGCGGGAGGGGTGCGGCGGTTCCATGCGGCGATCGGTACAAGAACATCAGTACCTGGGCAGTTGTAGTCGCCCGCGCATCCGGTTTCCATCGCCCCGTTGTAGTGGACCGGAGCCTTTGCGCTGCCGCCGCAAAAGGGACAGGGAAGCAGTTCGTCGGTCGGTACGGTGTCGGTCATGGCTATTCCCCTTCGAGCTCGATCGTCTGCTTGGTCGGATCGTCGTCCGGCCCGTCGATGAACATCCAATAGTGGGCTTCGACAGCCTGCCGGATCTGGGCATCGTCGACATTGAAGGCGATGGCAGCCTGCCGCACTGTGCAAGTCTCTGTCTGGAACATCGACCAAACTTGAATGGCAATGGCGACAGAATTGACATCTGGGATGCCCTCGTCTTGATCCCACTCGTCGGGGAAAACGGCACCGGCATACAGGCGAGAGTTAGTTTGGTCGGTCATGGCTGTTCCTCAATGGACGTGGTCAGCGGCATCGGGATCGGACACGAAGCCAGGATGCTGGTTGGCCATATGGCGTTGGAGATTGGTGAAGCTGCGATTGCAGCATGGGCATATGCCGGCGGCGGCACGGCGCTTGAGCTTCGTGACTTGGCCCTTGGCCGCAGCGGTGCGGCGACGTTCGGTGTCAGCGCGCTCGTTCGCCTCGCGAACTTCGTCTTGAAGCCGGGCTCGATCCTGCTTTAGCCGATCTCGCTCGCGGCGAAGTTTGTCGGCTTCGCTCTCAGTCGAAACATAGTGCTGCTCATGACCATTCGGGCAGTAGAACTGGAATTTCTCGCGCCTGTTGAGCGCAGTGGTGTGGACATGATCGCTCATGGCAAAGACGGTGCCGCAGTTGCAGCATGTCTCAATCCAGAGTTGCCCGAGCCCGGTCGAAATCCTGCTGGCCATCCTACTGCTCCAAATCTGCGCGCCGAACGATCGGTCGGCTGGCACTGCGTTGGGGTTCGGGTTTGCGGAAGCCACGCGATGGCCGCTTGGCCTTGACGGGCCGCTGCCAGCCGGCGGTGACGATGCGGTCCCGCTTGGCTTTTGCCGCCGCGTCCTGCTTGGTCTTGGGCTTGTGGCAGTCAATGCAGACCACGCGCAGATCGGCGTCATCATCCGACCCACCAAGCGCCAGCGCAGTAGGATGCTCAATTTGGTATTGATCCACGCCGACACGCAGTTTTCGGCTGCATAGGTAGCAACAGCCCTGCTCGCGCAAGAATATCTTTGCGGCCCTGGCACGTGTCATTTTACGGCGTGGGGTGGGCGGGATAAACTCGAGCGTCATGCCGCCGCTCCCTGCTGGTCGAGCCATCCGCCCTTGCGCGCTTCGGTCCATTCGACACCATGACGGTCGCCATATTCCTGGATCACCGTGATAAGGTCGGCCATCTGGCGCACGGTCAGCTTCGATGAGGAAAAACCGATAGGGAACGGACCGCTGCCATCCAAGCCCTCGGCAAAGCGAACTTGGTGCCCGAGAGAATGCAAAAAGGCGCATTTCCATGTTTCGGGCGTCCACTGCCGGCCTTCTGGACGGGCGTTGGCAATATCGGTCAGGCTTGCCCACATGCGGGCGTTCTGGTCCGTGCTGCGCTTTGGCTCGCTAATGGTCACGACATAGCCGGCACCGGCATCGCGGACGGCGAGCAGCGCATTGGCGCGGACCCGGTCGGTGACGAGGATGAAGGTTTGCTTGTCCATCGCTTCACCCCGCCATTATGGGAAAAGTGTAGGCCATGACCCGGTCCCGGCCTTCCTCGGCCAGCGCGTCGATTTCCGCAGCCTGGGCATCGGGCAGGTTGATATAGCTTTCGCCCGTTGCCCATTTTTCGTGCCAAGCGTCATAATCGGCATCGGTGCGGATGGCCTTGCATTCGGTTCGGGCTGCGGTGACAAATTCGGTGGGGGTCATGCTGGCACCTTCGAATTCTCGTGTGCCTGTGCTTCTTCCGGCGTGGCCAGTTCAAACATCGGATGGGCTTTGCCATCGGCGTCGATGACCTCGAACTTGTGGATCGTGAACAGGCCTCCCAAGGTCCAGTCGCAGCCCTTTCCGGGTGCTGCACCCCTTTTGTGCGGCCCTGCGCCGGTTGCGCGACCGATACACGAGAACCCGATCTTTGGGTTGATCTCGTCAAACGACTTTCCGGTGGCGGCCATCCAGTCATGTCCCGATTGGACAGTGCCGCAGACCACACACTTGCAAGCGCAGTGGATGGGTGAGGATACGCCTTGGGCTTTCAGCGCGGCGTGAAACTCAGCGATCGTCATGGTGTCCATCGAATTATCCCGGTCGGCTTTCCAGTGTGTTGGGCCGACCGGCCTCTCTGGTTGAGGATGGGGCTAAGCGGCGTGGCTGTCGAAATTCGGCGGCACATATCCGGCCTGCGAATTGTCAAAGCCGGGGAAATCGTCGTCACCAGAACTGCTGCCGGCTGCCTGCATTGCTTCGCGCTCGGCTAGTTCTGCCGCCTTGTCCTCGCGCTCGTTAGCAAGCTCTGCCTGCCAGTCGCGCGGCATGGAAAGAAAAGCCGCATTGACATTGCCGGCGCGCCAGAAGCGGTCAAAGTCGTCGAGGCTGGAAAGCTCCCGATTGGCCTTGGAAAGGCGCTCGTAAACGTCCCTACTGTCGGCCTTGGATTTCTGCTCGATTTCCTTCGGCTGTTCGGAAGCGGGCGCCGGCTCATCTTGGCCATTGCTGGCCTGGGCCATCTCATCGCCGGTATAGAGGCCGGAAAGCTCCTGCGGGAACGCCTTGCGCAGCGCCAATGCCTCGGCGCATTTGGCAATCATGACGTCGCCCATGCCGGCCCACATATGGGTCAGAGAGCCATCCTTCTTGCGCTGTGCATATCCATCGAAGCGTGCGACGCCAAAACATGGCTCGGAGAAATCTGCACGCAGAACGCCGACCTTGGCGGCGACTGGCGGCGTTTTGGAAAGCCAAACATCGGTCCACCGCCCATCTTCGCCACACCAATATGGCCCGACCTGACCGGCATACTTTCCGCTGCGCTCCGCGATCAGGCGGAAGCCGTCGATGCTGGTCTGCACCGCCATGACTTCGCGCTTCTGCTGGCCGTCCCAGCGTTTCACGGCATAAATCTGGCGGGCAAATGGATCGAGCCCGGTGCGCTTGCACTGGTGCAGGAACAACTGCAGTTCGTCGTCGGTCGAGCCTTTGGCGATCGTGCGCTTGATCAGATCCACCTGGTCGCCGCTGAACACGGTGGCCGGAGTTGCGTTTGCCTTGGCGTCAATGGTGGCAATGGCGTTCATCAGATAGCGACCTTTTCTTCCTTGATTTCGAAACCGTCGATCTTTCGGGCGCCGGCACGAACTGCCTGCTCCGCAAGGGTCTGCGCCAGATCCAGAAAAGCCTGCGGGTTCTGCTTCCACATAGCGGCGACAGCGGCGCGCTGATCTGTCATCGTCGCCACCCATTTGGGTTTCAGGCCGGTGCCCGTGGTTGCTGCCTTTGTGGCCTTGCTGGCGACTTTCTCCGCCTGCTTAGCGCTGTCGAGCATCTGCTCGGCCTGCTCGCGGGCAACAAGGTCGCCACACGAGGCGCGAAGGGCTTCCTCAGCCGCCTTGCGTTCTGCCTCGGCAGCTTCGCGGGCAGCCTTGGCCTTTTCATCGGCAATGCGATGCTGTTCGACGCGCCATGCGGTAAGGAGGGCCTTGAGGCTGGCACGGGCGATATAGGTTTTGCCTTTGTCTTTCTGGACATAGGGGTTGAACTTCGCCTGCACGGCCTTGGCAGCGTCATCGTGCGGTTTCTTCTCGGCCTCGCGCAACTCGTCGGCGTCCTGCTGCGCCTTGAGCAGGGCCTTATCGAGCTTGTCGATTTCGTCGGCCTGCTCCTGGCTGGCGATCTTGAAGCCATCGGAAGCGAAGTTGCGGGCCTCGCCGTATAGATCGTCAATCTGCTCAACGATCAGGTCGAACGGCGTCTTTTCCTCGGGCGGCATGTTTGCGCCCATGGCGATGCGATCATTGCCGCTATCGGAAAGTGCCAAGGTCATTTCCCCATGCTCCATGCGAGAAAGAGAGAGCCGGTAGCCAACAGCCACAGGCAGGTGGAAGGGTGGTGGGTGAAGATGTGGCGGAGGGTCATGATTGGCCCTCGGCTCTAGCGATCGCGGCGACGGCGGCATCTTGGGCGCGGCCCAGACGGCCGCTATCGAAGCCAGGCGTGCCGCTGTTGCAAAGGCCGTCATTCAAAGCGCCATTCAGTTCGCGCAGCGCCTCCAGAAGATCAGGAGCGGCGGCAAACAGATCGGCGAATTTATTGATCTGTTCCTGCGGCACAGCCGGACGGGGGATTGCCATTTTGGCGATATCCCTACCCACCCATCCACCCCTTGGCCCGGTGTCGCTCATGGCGATAGCAACGGCATTCTTGTCTTCGTCGCGATAGACGTACAGGTCGCCGCCCACCATCATGCGCTTGCTCGTGCTCATGCTGCCACCTTCTGCTTGCGCTCGGCGCGCTGGTGCTCGGCGAAAATCGCGATGATTTCGGCTGCGTCGTTGCGGCACATGCGCTGTGCGGCGTCCGACAATTCATCCCAGATTTCGCGGTCGCGATTGGCGAGGAATTGGGCGATGATGGTTTCGATGTCGGGGGTCATGCTGCACCGTCCTGCGCAATCGCCCTGTCAAACAAAGCGAGCACATCGTCGGTCGTGTGCATCGATGCAAAAGTCATCAGCCCATCGGCACCGCCCGTCGCCCGAACGAGGGCTTTATATTCTGCGCTAAAGAGCGCATCCCCAGCCACGACGGCGCGCAGGGCGTCGATAATCATCAGGGCGCTATGGCGGGTGATCCGCGCCTTTGCGGCGATCAGGTTTTCGCGAACGGTCGCCATTACGCCACCTGCTTCCACTGTGTGTCTGGGTCTGCCGGGTGTCCGGTAAGCACGATGCCCTCGGCTTCACGAACTCGGGACCAGAGGGGACCGCCGTTGCGCAGATCATCCTCGGCCATGTTCATGATGCGGGCGGCAAGAGCACGGCTCAGCTCATCACCGCGCGTCAGGCTCTTGCCTTCCCTAAGCACATCGGTGACTTCGGTAATCAGCTCGCCGCCAATGACGGTTGCGTCAACCTCAACCTCGCACTCGATGTACTGGGTGATGATGTCGAGGTGTTCGTCTTTGATTTCTGCTTCAAAACTATAGGACATGGTCAGCCTCCTCGGGCTGGAGGAGGGATTATTCTTCTTGCTCGGCAGCTTCTGCGTCGGCCATTGCGGCCTCGGCTTCTTCCAGCGTGTCGTATGGACCGCTGTAGAGGTTTCCCTCCTCGTCGCAGAGGTAGAAGCGGCCGAACTCATCGACGGCGAAATCATCGGCGCTCACTGGGCAAACTCCCAGTTAGTGGCAAATGCAGTTCCGACGTTGCGAAGGGCGATTGTGAACTTGGCGCCTTTGAACGTGCGGTTCTTTGCCTTCTCGAAGGCGATACCGGCAGCGGCGAGGCGGGCAGCGATAACAGGAACCATTTCTGGGCGATCACCCAGAACAAGAACGGAAATGCCAGCATCTTCATCCATCACAGGCAAACCAGTGATTTCTGTAATCTGCGCTTTGATCTCGTGAAGCTTCGCCATCTCTCGTCTCCATCAAGCGGGTGTCGCTGTTGATGGAGGTACAATACACGATGCATCACGGATAGCAATACCGTTTGTATCGCGATGTGACAAAAAAAATCACATGGGCTTGTATTGCCCGATAACGACGCCGTGAATGCGTACAAGCGAGTCGGCCCCGTTGCTCAGTTTGACCACTTCCTGAAAGCGGGGATCGTCAGAGGTGGGGAAAAGGGCGCGCCCGTCGCTGGTGAAGCGCAGCTCTTTGATGGTGTGCTCGTATAGCCCAGCCGTTTCCCGCACCACATGCACCAGGTTGCCGTGCTGCGGGCCGCCTGGGTAGTGATCGAACAGGGCGCATATAGCGTACATGCCGTCAGGTATGCGCAGGTTAACGCTTGGTCCGTCTACAAGCACAGCATACTGCGCCGAAGCAGGAATGCCTTTGTGCGGTATTACTGGCACTTCCATAGTATCCGACTCCCCAAACTCATCGTAACGGAAGGTTCCCGCTGCGACAGTACCGAGGACGCGAACAGTCGCGATATGGTTAACTATTGGTGTGAGGGCGCCGTTTCCGCCCCCGTTCCCGTTGCCTTCGCCTAGAATATATTGTGGGGTAGAGCCGAAGGCCGAGGCGTACCGCTTGGCTACCTCGTATGGTATGTTGCGGGTGCCGTTTTCATGGCTTCTATATGTGACCTCGTTCCACCCATAAGCACGCGCCGCCTCCCGCGCAGTGCGGAAGCGCTTTTCACGTAGCTCAATTAACCGTTCGCCGGGTGTACGATTCATGGCGCAACAATAATCAGCATTTGTGATACAACGGGTATTGCGCAGCGTGATGCTTCGTGTATTGTTGGCGAATGCTTACCAAACCAACCACCTTTGAAGAACTGCTCGCGCTTTGGGACAGCCCAACAGAACTGAGCGAAGTGCTTAGCATCCCATACGTTTCTGCGCAGATGATCCGCAGGCGCGGGTCCATAGGCGTTGCGCACTGGGACGGTTTCATCGAAGCGGCCAAGCGAAAGGGCGTCAAACTGACGCACTCCGACCTGCACGCGATGAAGCTGGAGCGCCAGCGTAGGGGCGCGTCCAAGCAGGAGCAAGTGGCATGACCCGCCTCGCCACCCTCTCTGCCTGGGCTGCAATAGCCCTGTGCTCTTTCGCTGCGCTGCTGTGGCTGGCCACTAACTTTCCGGTGGGGGCGTAGATGGTGAAGCCCTACAACATCGATCACATCGATGGCCTGATTTATCGCCTGTCGTTTCGGATCGGGTTCCTGCGCGGGAATGGATTTTTCTGGCGGAAGAAGGATATCGCCTTGCTGGTTGAGGCTCGCGATGAGCTTCAGTCGATGGTCGATCATATCCGCGCCTCTTCCATCTGCGGGGAGGGTTGAATGGCCATTACCCGCCGCTCCCTCGCTGAAACCTACGAGCACCAAGACGCGATAATTGAGGCTGCCCAGACCGCCAAGCGCGAGGCCACGCAAGCCTATCGCCAGCAGCTCGACGAGATGGGTATGGACAAAGACAACATCAAGGCCGAGGTCGAGGCGTTCAAGATCGCCTATCGGCGCAAGGTCGCTGTTGGCAAGAAGGGCTCCGACGAGGTCGAGCATCGGGACGCTATTGCCGATGAAATCTTCCTAGAAATCACGGCCTCTCGTGCGCCGCGCGCCACGCGCGTAGAAAACATTGAAGAATTTCCCGCCGAAACCGGCGAAACCGAACCCGCCGCCACCTCCAGCGACGGCGCGGGCGCTGCATCCGGGCCCCTCCCAAACCTCAACGCAGCGCCCGCAACCAATCAGCCGGGAACGGCTGTAACGCGCGCGGAACCCGCAAGGGCCTCCGCAGGGGAGGCGGTGTTGGCCGACCTCCCCACCCATCTCGAACCTCTGGAGCACAGCGCTGTAACGCTGCCAGAGCAGATGCAGACCGACATTGCCGTTAACCTCCCGGCTGTCGAGGCCGCCAACTCTCTTGCCGGTGCGGAGTGCATCGCAGACCGGCAACCCCATTCCGTCGTCCTTTCCCGCGAACAAGGCATTCTCCGCCTTCGCCCGAACTGCCAAGAGCCATCGGCCTGCAAGAGCAGCGGCGGCCGCAATCATTGCTATGCGTGCAAGAAGGCCGCTGAGGCCAAAGCCGGTGCAGCATGATCCCCGATGGCATCTACACAATCTTGTTTGCGGCGCTTGGCGGCGGTGTGATCGTCGCCTTTGCCTTTGCATTCTTGCTGGTGCTCGCATCATGAGCATCGCGGTCCCATACCAGCGTCAAATGCCTGCGCGTCCCTGTGGCGCGTGGACACCTGCCGCTGTGCAGGGCGTCGGCAATTGTGCCGGCGTCATTCTCGTTGCGCACGACCAATGCCAACCGAGAATGTTTTACGTCTCCCTCCCATACTCGGGCCGGCTTCGGCTGGCCCATTTTTTCCAAGTCAATTCCAAGATCGCTTATCGCGTCGGCCAGGATCTGATCCAGCGATCTGAAAGCCATTTCCAAAACTCCCGTAACGCGCTCCCGCGCCGTCCTCAACCTTATGGACGGAGTAATCGAGCATGGCGTTACCAAAAACCGATAATGAGGTGCCCCCTGTGAGTGCCCAAACAGCAAGTTCATACGTGCGTCAGATGGTGGCGCTGGAAGAAATCCGAACCGGCAACAAAGAGACGGCGCTGCATGCGCTGGCGAACAATTACGGGCTTGGGTTCTGGCAATTGACGCACCTCTACAAGCGCAAGGCCAAGACCTGCGACGTGTCTCTCTTTGCCCGGATCAAGACTGCATATCTGGACGTGTGCGCGTCGATGATCGCGAACCTTCAGCACGAAATGACGATCGAGGAGGCGGTGAGCGGCGATGCTCATGATGAAGATTTGGTGGCTGCGGCTGCTGCACTGGCTTCGAAAGTGGCGGCGCAAAGAGCGGCGCTTTCGAGATCCAAAATAACCGGCTGAACACAGCCAGACCGATCAACCCGAGGCAGCAGTGGGGATTGCTATGCCATTCACAGAACCAAGCAAGAGCTCAAAGGACTATCTCAAGGCCAACGAGCAGCTGCACGACAAGCTCAAGGCGGAACTGAAGGCCGGCGGCATCAAGACCGAGCATCAGCGCCGCGAGGCTGCCAAGGCTGGGGCTGCTGCAACCCGATATGTGCCACCCAAACGCGCCCTTTCGCAGAAGGCAAAGCTGCGGCTGGCGGCGAAGAAGGGGAGGGCAGGGGCATGAACGCAACCCTCCCCCCCAGCTTCTGGATGCTCGACCAAGCCCGGCCCGATGATGGCGAGCTGATCATCGACAGCTTTGCCGGCGGCGGCGGTGCATCGACCGGCATCGAGATGGCTCTTGGCCGCTCGCCCGACTATGCCATCAACCACGATCCCGAGGCCTTGGCGCTCCACGCTGCCAATCACCCTGAGACGATCCACCTCAGCAAGAACATCTATAAGGTCGACCCGATGGATGTGGTTGGCCGGCGCAAGGTTGGCCTGCTCTGGGCATCGCCGGACTGCAAGCACTTCTCCAAGGCCAAGGGCGGCAAGCCGGTCAAACGCGAGATCCGCGATCTGGCTTGGACGGTCGTACTGTGGGCCGAGCGCGTGAAGCCGCGCGTCATCATCCTGGAGAACGTCGAGGAGTTCCAGACATGGGGGCCACTCGTCGAGACGGCCAAGGGCATTTTTCCTTGCCCTGACCGGAAGGGCGAAACCTTCAAGGAATGGATCGGCGCGCTCAAGAAACACGGCTACAAGGTCGAGTGGAAGGAACTGCGAGCCTGCGACTATGGCGCCCCTACGACACGCAAACGCCTTTTCCTGATCGCCCGCTGTGACGGTAAGCCGATCGTCTGGCCAGTGCCAACGCATGGTTCGGGTCGCCTGCCGTACCGCACTGCTGCCAGCCATGTGATCGATTGGTCGATCCCCTGCCCGTCGATCTTCGACACCAGCGAAGAGATCATGGCCAAGCTCGGCATCCGCGCCGTGCGCCCGCTGGCGGAGAATACGATGGCTCGCATTGCCAAGGGTGTGAAACGGTACGTTCTAGATGCCGCCAGGCCCTTCATTGTCAACCTAACGCACGGCGTGCGTCTTGAAGATGCTGATGCGCCATTTCAGACTATTACTGGCGCGCATCGCGGCGAAAAGGCAATCGTTGCTCCCATCCTCGCCGGTGTCGGTGGCAGGGCTGGCCAGAGCCGTCCGCGCTCCGCCGATGAGCCGACAGCAACCTCGACAACGAAGGCTGACACAGTGCTGGTCACGCCGCACCTGATGACCATGCGCAATGCCGGGAAGCCGTACAACGAGGCCGACAAGCCCACTCATACGGTCACTGCCGGCGGCGCTGGCCTGTCTATCGTCGCACCGGTGCTTTCGGCGGCACAGCAAGGCGGCTCAGTTCGGCCTGCCGATGAGCCAGTCCACACCATTACGGCATCGCCCAAGGATCAAAACCAGGTCATCGCCGCGACGATGGTGCAAACCGGCTATGGAGAGCGTGAAGGGCAGGAGCCTCGCGCGCTCAACGTCGACGCCCCTCTGGGAACCGTTGTCGCCGGTGGCGCCAAGCACGCTGCTGTTGCTGTCCACATGCAGCGCCAGTTCGGCGCGAGCGTCGGCCATGCCGCTGACGAGCCGACAGGAACGGCAACAGCGGGCGGTGGCGGTAAGTCGGCCGTCGTTGCTGCCTTCCTCGCCCAGCACAATACAATGCCCGGCGGTGGCATCCATGCCGGACACCATGCTGAAGAGCCGATCTCGGCCGTGACTGCTACTGGCAGCCAACAAACCGTCGTCTCTGCCGGCCTGATGAACATGAAGGGCAGCGACCGGCGCATGACCAGCGTCGAGGAGCCGAACCCGACCGTAACCGCCGACGGCACCCACCAGGCCGAAGTCCGCGCCTTCCTGATGAAATACTACGGCGTCGACCAGGATCCTCGTCTCGAAGAGCCGCTGTCGACCGTCACAACGCGCGACCGCTTCGGCATCGTCACCGTCGAGGGTGTCGACTACGAGATCGTCGATATCGGCATGCGGATGCTCACGCCGCGCGAGTTGTTCAAGGCCCAGGGCTTCCCCGCCGACTACAAGATCGAAACCGGCGTCTTCGATGGCGGTGAAACTCGCTCGCTGACGCGCACGGCCCAGGTGCGCATGTGCGGCAACAGCGTGTGCCCGCCCATCGCGGCGGCGCTGGTGGCAGCCAACTGCGCTGATCTGGCGGTTGCCGCCAAGGAGGCGGCGGAATGACGGCGTCTTCGGCACGCGGCCTGTTCCGCGCCACAGGCAAGAGATCCAAGCCGGTTGCTGTTCAGATGCTCGATGGATCATTCACAAAGAGCGACGAGGGGCTCGAGCGCGAGAAGGATGATTTCTATCCGACTCCGCCGGAGCCCACGCGCGCCTTTCTTCATGCTGAGATAGATCGGCTTCGGCAGTTCGATGGCATTTGGGAGCCCAGCTGCGGCGACGGCGCAATGCTGCGCGAGATGCGGGCTATGGGCCTCGATGCCTACGGATCCGATCTCGTGGACCGTGGTGGATCGGCGGATGTTGTCCGAGATTTCTACGCCTTTCGGTACCCTGCATTCCCGGCCATCGTCACCAACCCGCCTTTCAGTGAATGCGGCTGGGGCAACGGCAAGGCCCGCTGGCTGAAGCACGCTCTCGACGTCCTTGATGTCGAATACATGGCCTTGCTGATGAACTGGTCATGGCCTGGCGCTGGTGGGCTTGCGCCGTTTTGGGCCGAGCATCCCCCGGCCCGCGTCTACCTGATGCGCTGGAAGATCGATTTCACGGGGCAGGGCGCCCCCCCAATGCTCAACGGCTGGTTCGTCTGGGACAAGAAACACGAGGGCGAAACCATCCTTCGCATGCTCGACCGCAAAGACGCCCGCCAGCACGAACTATTCGAAGGAGACGCAGCATGAAGCGCCCCATCAACTCCGACGCACCGCGCGCAGCAAAACCCGGCAAGGTGTGGAATACCACCCGCTCGCTGGCCGACGTCTGGCGCAAGCGTGATCCTTCCGACATCGCCATCCATGCCGAGATTGAGCGCCGGGCAGCTGCCGGCCTGCCTTTCCCGACCTATGACGAGCTGCTGAGCATGCTCCAGCTTACGGAGCAATCGGCATGATCACCTCAGCCAGCTTTCCCAACCTGTCGTCGCCGATCTTCGACCGCGTGCGCATTCCAACGCGCAAAACACCGGCCGATGTGGCCAACCACTTCCTGGCGCCCCATGGCGTCGATGGTGCTGATCTGCGCGGCGACAAGCTCCGGCACAAAATGTCCGACCTGCGTGTCATGTGCGCCCGCGCCATGGCCGAGGAAGGCGTCAAGCCGGCGGCAATCGCCATCTACTTCGCGGTCAAGGTCACGGCTGCTCGAGCATGGGTCAGGGAGGAATGACGATGCTCGATATTCGTGTCCCTCCCAGATCTGCCGATGACCCTGAAATGCAGTCGTATCTGCGCCTCATAGGCAGGATTGCGCCGAAGCCACGCCTCTGGTGGCAGGATCGACCGCAATTGCCCCCTCTGACGCCTAGGTCACGGTCCTCTGATGGGTGGAGCCCGCAAGACACAGATGAGGTCTTTCGCCTGATACGGCAGCAGTACAGCCGCCTTGAGATCGCGCGTGCATACGGCGTGACCAGGAACTGCATCTGCGGCGTCGTGCATCGGGAACGCACTCGACGAATGATGAGAAATCAGAAATCGAGGGCAGAATGACTATGTACACCATCGGCGCTCTGATGGACGTAGTTGGCCATGAGATAGAGCACGGCCCGAACGCGCTATCGAGTCATCCAGGCTATGCGCGTGATGTTCTGTCTAACGGTATGGCCCGGGTTCTTTCCCACCAGTCCGTCCAGAGATACGGCGCAACCGATTCTCATATGTTCAAGGAGGCCGTTCACGCGGCCTATTGGCGTGCGCAGGGGCTGTGCGAAAGCCCTATCGAGCGCCATCTCCTTGCTGCGCTGGTGACGGGTCACTGGCCCCAGAATGATCAACCCATTCTGCCGGTTCATTCTCTGGCTAGCGGCGCGCCATTTCCGGATGCCGAGGTGGTGTTGGTGCCGCAGTTTCCCATCGCGCGGTATCGCTTGGACTTTGCCTTGTTGATCCGCCGCGGCCCGCGTCCGTCATGCATCCTGGCGATCGAATGCGACGGCGCCGATTTCCATGACGCCAGCCGAGACCGGGAACGCGATCGCCAACTTTACCGCATGGGGGTCCTCACAGCCCGGGTGAGCGGCGCCGTGCTTCATGCTGACCCGATCCACTACGCGGATCGCGTCATCGCTTTTGCGCTGGAGCTGGCCATCAAATGAGCGAAGGCCCGTGGATTCGCTTTTTCCCATCTGACTGGCTCGCCGGCACGCGCGGCATGTCGGCGGCAGAGACGGGAATATACATCACGCTCATCGCCATGATGTACGAGCGCGGCGAGCCGTTGCGCGATGATCGGACGCGTCTTGCGCGTCTGTGCGGCACCACGCCTGCGGCGCTCAAATCGACGCTGGAAACGCTCATCGACGAGGACAAAATCCAAGTTATCGACGGCGGATATTGGAACCGAAAGGTGGGAGTAGAGACGGAATTTCGTCGTGAAAAATCTACATCGGCGCGCGACGCCGCCGACAAGCGATGGAAAAATAAGCAACAAAATCAAAGGCGAGACGATGCGGATGCAATGCCGGAGCAAAGCGGCCGCAATGCTAACCACAACCATATACCAGAAGATGCTTCGCAAGCTCAGCATCCTGTCGATGCTGATGGGCGTGTCGACCTGAACCTTCTCGAGGAACAGCTTCGCAAGGCAGCAGGGCTCGAACGCGACCCTGGCGCCGGCCTGTTTGTTCTCGCCCCGATCATCGGCCTTATCGAAGCTGGGCACGATTTGCAGCTCGACATCCTGCCAACCATCAAAAGCGTCATGGCCCGCAGTAGGCGCAAGCCCAGGACATGGGACTATTTCGTCGAGGCGATCCGTGAAGCATCCGCTCGCCGTCGCGGCGCGGAGCAGGCTGGCCTGGCCCCGGCCGCCGCTCCGGAAGCAAAGGGCGGCGACATTTTCCAGCAATTCGCACAGGAGGCCCGAAATGGATCGGGAAGAGATCGCGGAAGCGATGGAGTTGTTATCGATGCTGTTCCAGGCATTCCCGGCCCAGAGCGATCGGGCGAGCCAGTCGACGGCGAAAGCCTACATGATGGCGATCGACGGATGCACGATGCCTGCGCTGCGCACCGCCGTGCGTAAGATCATCCGGGGAGAATCCCCAGAGCACAACGGGCGGTTCGTGCCCACCACGGCGGAACTGGCAAAGGCTGTGCGTTTCGAGGATGGGATGCTCGAGTATCAGCGCAAGGCGGCCGCTCGCCAGATCGAGGCGCCGAAGCAAGAGACGGTTGTCGAGATTACGCCGGAGATGCGTGCGCGCAGGGTTCAGCAACTTCGGCAGCTGGGGGTCAGGCTCAAATCGATGGGGCAGGACGCATGATCGCCCGGATCGAGCAGGCCCGAAAGGGGAGGGCAGCATGACCCACTCGCCTCACAACGCCGAAGCTGCCGGCGGCGCCCGCAAGGCTTTCGAGAAGCGCATCCGCCAGATCATCGCCGAGCACGAGAACAATGCTCTGGGCCATGTTGGGGTCACGGCCGAGGTGCGGGCCGCGATCCGCGAGCTCGATCGGCGCAAGCCGGGGCAGGGCCGATGACCAAGGGCCTCATCTGTGGCAGTCGCGACTATCGCAATGCTGCAAGGCTCCGTCAGGTGCTTGATGCCGCCGTCGATCGACTTGGCCTCGATGAGATCGTTCAGGGCGGTCAAGTGAGCCGAGATTACGAAACCGGCGAGGAATACGGCGCTGACCATCTTGCAAAAGTTTGGGGTGAGGAACGGCGCATTCAGGTCGAGACGTTTTATGCCGATTGGGAGAACCTTGGCAGCGCCGCAGGCCCGATCAGGAATGCCAAGATGCTGCGCGATGCCAAGCCGGATTTCGTCATCGCGTTTCCGGTCAAGGGCGCAGGGAATAGAGGTACCATCGGGATGATCGAGTTAGCGCGAGAGGCTGGCGTCACGGTGCACGTAATTGACCCGTAGTGGCTGGCGGGATGGCCAGCCGGTTCATGGCGCAGAGAAAGGAACAGAGCTAGATGCATCACGACCATCACATGATCGGCCTTCTAGGCTTAGCGCTCGGCACAGTCGGCTTGCTCCGTAAGAGGCCAAAGCGGACCGACGCGGACAGACTTGCTGACCTGGATCGCATTGAGCAGGCAGCGATTGCCCGCGCGGCCAACCCGCATTTCATTGCTGCCGCCGAAAAGCGCGAGCGCAAGCGTCTGAAGCGCTTGGGGCTCCTCGCATGACCTCCCCCGCCTTCATGGCAAATAGGAAAGGGTAGAGAAATGGACGAAGAACTGCTGCCGTGCCCGTTCTGTGGAGGGAATGCCCACCTAGAACCTGAGCTGTATAGCGACGAAAACGCATCGGAGGTCATCGGCCCAGCCTCCGTAAGCTGCATGAATTGTGGCGCGGCTATTTGGGGGGATTGGTCGGATGATGCTCTAACGGCCTGGAACCGTCGCCCCACCCCCACCGATAAGGAGGAATAGGACATGGGTGAATGGCTAATGGGAAAACCAGCCCTACGGTTGGCAGGGCTTGCCCTCTCCACCCGAATAGCCCTGGCAGTCAATCACCGGCTTCATTCTGCATTGTCGCCGATAGCCATCAGAAGCGCCATGGCACCGGCCATGCGTGCCGCGCTGTCAGGCAAAGGGTCCTGTCCATTATCAGCGTCGAGGTTGGAATATGCAGATGGATCGATACCGTTCTCGGCCATGTGGTCGGCGGCAAAGTCGGCTGCGTCCTGAATGCGCTGGAACAGGTCTGCCAGCATCTCCCACACGCCTTTAGGCACTGGCCGGCGATCGCTGCACCAGCTCTTGACCGTGTCTATGCTGACGTCGAGATAGGCCGCAGCTTCGGACTGGGATAGGCCGCAAGCGGCAATGGCAAATTTGAACATTACGAAAGGGCCTTAACAGCAGCGTCGATGGCTTCTTCAATCTTCCAGTCATGGTAGATTTCGATGCCATCAAACTCGTTGAAGTCGTCGTAGATTTCCTCGGAACCGAAGTCGCGGATATCGATCTCGAAAACGATGTTGCCGCCGCAGGAAGCCGTTGCGTCGTGGTCGGAAATGCGAACGCGGCGCTCATCACTTGCCTCGACGTACCGGCTGACAGAACGTGTGGAAATGCCGACCCGCGAACCGGCCACGCGAGCGGTGATATCTTCCATGATCATGTCGGTCAGGGCGTTGTAGCTTGCGAAGGTCTTGGTCATTTCAGGTCTCTCACCTCTTGCAGTCGGCTAATCCGTCCGCGTTGTCTATTGTGTACACCATGAGTGTACGAGAGAGCAAGTCCTATTTCACCAGTTGCGCATTTTTCTCGAATAGCCCATATTGCCCTCACCCCACTGACTATCTCGGCGCGCGCATATCTCAGGCGCTGATCTATCTGGTTCTGTTCAGCCTCCTAGTTCATCAACTACGAGGCCATATTCACATGGGCAAGCGCGGACCAAAGCCGAGCACCGGCAATCGCGAAAAGAACGGGCGCCTGTCCCGCAGGAAGCCGGATATTACCACTCGCCTCAATGGCAGTCTCGATCAGGACGAGCGGGAAGCGCTACGCACAGGCGTTGAGGCCCGGCACCGTCTCCACGGCATCAAGCCGGAGCTTTGCCGCGACACCAAGGCCGGATCCTTTGTCGGCCGGCTGGCGATGAGCGGCGAGATCACCAGTCAGCAGTATGAGGCCGCCAAGGTCTATCTTGAGCATTATCAAGACATGGCCATTGCCGTTGCCTCGCCCAAGCAGCCTGGCGCGGTCAATCTCAATGCCACCCGGGGTGCTGCCATTGGTCATGAGAACGTAGCCAGATCGCAGATGGCTATGGCGAATTGGCGCGCAGCAACCGCCGCCCTTCAAGATCGTCAGAACGAACTGCGCGGTGCCGGCGCGCTGATCGCGGCCCTGCAATATTGCGTTATCGAGGATCGCGAGTTCCACCACCTGACAGGCTGGCTGCGCGAAGGTCTCAATGCCCTGGCTCGGCATTATCGCATAGGCGAGCGCGCGAAGGTGGCTTGACGGGCGAAAACAAATCAGTCATGGTTTTTACGCTGACGCGTAAAGCGTTCGAAATTCAAGGGCTCGCTTCGGCGGGCCTTTTCTCATTCAGGGCTGCGCGTTGCAGCGAGCACGGCGACAGACTGCAACCAGATCGCCCTGCCAGTCGGATAAGTGGGTGCGGAAATCCCGCGTAAGCACCCCGCCTGAGTGCCCGACTACGGTGAGCCCTGATACCCTATCGGCGTAGCTCAATTGGTAGAGCAGCGGCCTCCAAATCCGCCGGTTGCAGGTTCGAGTCCTGCCGCCCTTGCCCTTTCGCCCCGTTGGTTCGCCCAGCGGGGTTTTTCATTGAGCGGCCCGAGAACAAGGGTTTCCAGTATCGATCGGCAAACGAGTAACCCCGAAAGACCCACAGGCGCCCGCGCCGGTTGAAGCTCTTAGGCCGATCCCGCTCAATCCCATATCGAGGCAATCATGATCTTGCTCATGCTGCTCGCCGCCCATTGGGTGTGCGATTATCCGCTGCAGGGCGACTTCCTCGCCTCAGCCAAGGTCAAAGGCCCACTTCGGCTCTATCACCTCGTTGCGCACGCCGGCATCCACGGCGGCGCCGTCGCGCTCGTCACCGGCTCATTGTGGTTGGGCCTCGCCGAATGGGCGGCCCATACCGTCATCGACGAGTTGAAGGTGCGCGGTTGGACGTCATTCGCGCTCGACCAGGCGCTGCACATTGGGTGCAAGCTGCTTTGGCTGGCGCTTCTGCCTTTCGCCCTTTGAGGGCTTTTCATTGGAGATGAGCATGCGCAAATCGGTCATTCTCGGCTCGATGGGTTTTGCCTTGGCTACGACGCTGGCCTTTGCGGGCATTGGTGTCACCCCTCACCACGATGCACGCGCCCAGGTCACCAGTCAGGCGCCGTCGCCAACCAAGGCCACCGTCAGCAAGGACGTCGCAGTAGCACCAGTCGAGCGCCGCCGCTCCGATCGCACGCGCGGCTATCACGTCCCGACCGCCCACAAGAACCGCCGTGCTGGTGAGCGTGCGCATCGCCGCTGGCGCAAGGCAAAGTCCTCCGGCAAGCGCGCGGCATAGCGCCATGCTCACCCTCATCACCGACGACGAAGATGAGGAACCCATCACCGATCCAAAGGAAGTAGCCCATCTCTTCGCCTCTATCGCAGAGGTCGCCTTCGAGCATGGGCACAGCCTCTATGACCTGATCGAGCTGCTCAAGGCAGTGCATGAAACGGTCGGTAGGGATTTGAATTAGGCGGTAAGACATGGCGCTGAAGGTCCTCAAGCCCAAGCTGACCAAGCTTCCGCCTAGGCTCGCCACCCCTCGTGAAGTCAGAGACAAGCGCTACAGCCCAGACGCAACAGTGCGCGGCTGGTATCACTCTGTCAGGTGGCAGAAGCTGAGGCAGGCGGTGCTAGAGCGCGACCTCTACACCTGCCAGCACACTGGCGTGATCCTCTCCGGCAAGGCGCCGGCACCTACCAGCCCAGTCGTCCACCACAAGGTGCCGCACAAGGGCGATGAGCAGCTATTCTGGGACATCAACAACCTCGAAGCCGTGTCGAAGGAATGGCACGACAGCGAGGCTCAAGCACAGGAGAAGCGAGCATGATCTGGTGGATTGTTGCCGCATACTTCGCCATCGCTCTGCTGGGCTTTGTCGCGTTGGTGCGCACCCTTGAGCCGCTTGATGGCCGCGCATGGCTCACGGTCCTGTTGATGGCCCTGTTCTGGCCTGCGGCCCTCGTCTGGTTCGCTATCCCATAGGAGCGCAGCACATGCGTATCGGTCCACTTTCCCTGCTGTCGCGCACCAGTGACAGCAAGACGATCAGCCTTGCCTATTGGCATTCCCCGCACAGCCTGACTTGGCGCTGGGGTCTGAGCCTGCGTCGTCATCCACTGGCTTGGACCAAGCCATATGTACATCGCAACACTGTGGGCTTTGGGGCTGGCCTTGGCACACTGCTGTCATTCCATGCCTACCACACGAACGGCGGCTGGCAGTGGGGACTGTGCGCGCTATGGCATGGCCTGCACTTCGATCAGCAGCGTCCGATGTGGTTCAAGGACATGTTCGAGCGCGTGTCTCGTGAGCGCGACGAAGCACAGCGTGACCTGAGGAAGGCACAGCGAGAGATCGACCTGGTTCGTCATGGTGCTGCGCGAGCTGCCAACCCGGCCGTCGGCGCCCACCTCAACTGACCGGGGGCGGTCGAAAGTCTGGAAGGGCCCCTCCTTCCGCAC
>Ga0196970_1000467_pt1 | contig 46615 bp, 55 predicted proteins | sample S1v_513CmetaG_FD_148672 | JGI IMG/M metagenome (GOLD analysis project Ga0196970, IMG submission 148672) | Soil microbial communities from Anza Borrego desert, Southern California, United States - S1+v_5-13C | ecosystem: Environmental > Terrestrial > Soil > Desert | place: USA: California... | reverse complement strand
CCGCGCGCCGGGCGATCGCGAACGCCGGTGCGAACTCGTCCGTGGCGCCCCGGCGCTCGTCGTTGCTCAGGCCGAACCCGGCCACCTGTCCGGGCCCGTCCCCGGCGTACCGGGCCGCGAGCCGCGCGAGGGTCCGGGCTTCGAGCGGGTGCCGCAGACGCGAGGCGGCGACGACGACGCCGACCTCCACGCCGGTCGCCGCGCTCGCCGCAGCGGCCTCGTCCAGCACGATCTCGAGCGCGGCGGTGAGGCCGCCGACGTACGGGGCGTAGGTCGTCGGGTCGACCTGGATCTCGAGCCGACCGGACCCCTCGGCGGCGTCGTCGGCCGCGGCGTCGGCGACGATCCTTCGCATGGCCGCCTCCGAGCGAACACAGGCGCGTGCCGCGTCGTAGAGGCGCTGGAAGCGGAACCAGCCACGGTCGTCGACGGGCACCTCGAGGGGGTCTCCGTCCAGGAGCGCGTGGGGCAGCCGGACGCCGGCGTCCGTGGCGAGCTCGGCGAGCGTCGCCGGGCGCAGCGAACCGGTGAAGTGCAGGTGCAGGTGCGCCTTGGGGAGGGCTGCCAGGTCACGCACCCGGCGAGTCTGCCAGGTGCGTGGCGCGGGTGCCGCAGCGGTCGGCGGGGCGGGGACCGGGGCCGACCTGCGACGGGACGGTGCGCGGCGGGAGGCGCGGGCCGGTCCATCGGTGAATAAAACCGGTCGAACGGTTGCGATATAGGAAGCGCCGGGTGAGCCTGGGGAACTGGGTGACTCTGCAGGCGCCCAACGACGAGGGGGAGCACACGATGGACCGACGACTCACGCTTGCCACGGGGATCGTCGCGGCGCTCGCCGTCGGCGGCACCGCCGCCTATGCGACCAACAACGCCCGCGTGGAGGCGGACGAGAAGCAGAGCGCGCTCGAGGTGGCCGAAGGGCGCGAGTCGGCCGCCGTCGCCGAGCTCGAGGAGCGCAGCCTGCTGATGGCCCAGCTCCAGGAGGCGCTCGCGCTCCTCGAGCAGGCTGAGGCCGACGCCCAGGAGGCCACCGCCGCGGCGGAGGCCGCCCGCGCGGCGGCCGAGCTGGCCGCAGCGCAGGCGCGCGAGGCCATGGCGGCTGCCGGCGGCGGTGGCGGTGGCGGTGGCGGTGCGCCCGCGGGTGGCGGTGCGCCCGCGGGTGGCAGCACGACTGGCGGCAGTACCGCGAACGCGGCCGGCCCTGCGGCGCCCGCACCCGCGCCCGCACCCGCACCCGCACCTGCACCTGCACCCGCCCCTGGGCCCGCACCTGCACCCGCACCGGCTCAGCCCGCCCCCGCCCCCGCGCCGCCGGCTCCTGAGCCGCCCGCCCCGGCGCCGCCCGAGGACGACGACGACTGGGACTGGGGCGACTGGGGTGACTGGGGCGACTGGGGCGACGGCTGGGGTGGCGGCCACGGCAACGGGAACGGGAACGGCAACGGCCACGGCCGCGGCGGGCGCGGCTGAGCCGACCACCTGAGTGCGGGACGGCTGCGCCCGCCCCGACGAGGTCCGATCTCAGGGCGCCGGGAGGATCCCGCGCTCCAGCGCCACCGTGACCGCACGCGTGCGGTCGTCCACCCCGAGCTTCGCGAAGATGCGCAGCAGGTGCGTCTTCACCGTGGCCTCGCTGATGAACAGCTCCGCGCCGATCTGGGCGTTCGTCCCCCCGCGCGCCACCGCGCCCAGCACCTGCAGCTCCCGTGACGTCAGGCGCTCGCTCGCGTTCCGCACCCCGAGCACGAGGCGGCGTGCCACGGATGGCGCCAGGACCGTCTCGCCCCCCGCGACGGCGCGCACCGCCGCGACCAGGTCGTCCCGGGGGGTGTCCTTCAGCAGGTACCCGGTGGCACCGGCCTCGACCGCGCGCAGGATGTCCGCGTCCGTCTCGTAGGTCGTCAGCACGACGACCCGGACGTCGGGGTCCTCCCGCAGGATCTGCTCCGTGGCCGCCGCCCCGTCGAGCACCGGCATCCGCAGGTCCATGAGCACCACGTCCGGCCCGAGGTCGCGGGCCGCGGCGACGGCCTGGGCGCCGTCCCCGGCCTCCCCGACCACCTCGAGGTCGGGCTCGCCCGCGAGCAACCCGACGATGCCGGCACGCACGACGGGGTGGTCGTCCACCACGAGCAGTCGGATCGTCACCGGTTCTCCTTCGCGCGGTCGTCGTCGGCGTGGTCGGGGTTGGTGGGTCCGGGCACCGCGGTCGTGGACAGCCCCTCGACCTCCGGCGCTGACGGCACCGACACCTGGACGCGGGTGCCCTGGCCGACGTCGCTGCGGACCGTGAGGGTGCCGCCCTCGGACGCGACCCGGTCGCGCATGCCCCGCAGACCGTAGCCCTCGACCGCAGCGGCGGCCATGCCCTGGCCGTCGTCCACGACCTCCAGGTGCACGACGCCGCCTCGGGCGCTCGCGGCGGCCCCGGCGCCTGAGGTGGCGGCTCCCTGCCCGGAGTCGGGGGCATCCGCCCGCAGCACGAGGTCGACGTTGCGTGCCCGCGCGTGCCGGCGGACGTTGGACAGCGCCTCCTGCGCCGCCCGGAGCAGCACGACCTCGCGGTCCCGGGGCAGGCCCGCCAGCGCGGCGTCGTCGGCCACGACCCGCACCCGCACGCCCGTCTCCTGACCGAAGCGCACCGCGAGGCGCTCGAGGGCCTCGGTGAGGGTGGACTCGGCGAGCCCGACCGGCGCGGCCGCCGCCACGAGGGCGCGGGCCTCGGCGAGGTTCTCGCGCGCCGTCCGTTCGATGAGGTCGAGCCGGTCCGCGGCCTGCGCCGGCTGCTCGCGGCGCAGGTCGGCAGCGGCCGTCTGGGCCAGCATGATCACGCTCGTGAACCCCTGCGCGAGCGTGTCGTGGATCTCCCGGGACATGCGCTCCCGCTCGGCCATGACCCCCGCCGTGTGGTGCGATGCCGCGGCCTCGGCCTGCGCGGCCTCGAGCTGGGCGAGGAGCTCTGCGCGGTCCTCGCTCTGCTCCGCGACCTGCGTCACCCAGAGCCCCAGCAGGACCGAGAACGCGATCGCGATGCTGCCCTGCGTGATGAGCGGCCCGGCGTCGGCCAGGGTCTCCAGGTCGGACTGGACGCCGATCGTCGCGAACACGCACAGCGTGAGCAGCACGGTCAGGACGACCCCCATGCGACGGGAGGCTGCGAAGTACCAGACCTGGCTGTACGCGATGAAGAGCAGGAGGGTGCCCGTCTCGCTCGCGGAGACGACGGCGGTCACGCAGACGAACATGATCAGCAGGTAGGTCACCGCCATCGCCTGGCTGCCGGTCGTCGCAGCCCGGCGGCCGATCAGCAGGTACGCGGCCATGAGAATGGCGAACATCGTGAGCGCGACGGTCAGGCTGAGCCCGCCGGTGGGCCGCTCGAACAGGTAGGAGGCCACCCCGAGCGCCCACATCGCGTAGAACGCCACGTCCCACCCGCGCACCGAACGCGCCCAGAAGTCGGCGCGGTCGCTGCGCCAGCCCGTCGGTCCTGCCGCCTCCGACAGATCGCGCATCAGGGTCTCGCGGTGCGGCCGGAGCGGCTCGGTCCAGCGGCCGGGGGCCGCCTCGGGTGACGTGCGGCGATGCCGGAGGGAGAGGTCCACCCCGGCATCGTCGCGGATCGGCGGGTCAGCCGTCATCGCGTCGGCGCCACCGGAACGTGCGGACCGCCACCGCGAGGCCCACCACCAGGTAGGCGGCGAGCACGGCGGCTGTGGTGCCGTGCTGCCAGGAGCCGGCGGGCTCGAGCGAGGTGAACGCGTCCGGCAGGAAGACCGACCGCATGCCCTGGGCGAGCCACTTCAGCGGGAACGCCGACGAGAGGTCCTGCATCCAGCCCGGCAGGGAGTCGAACGTGAAGAACACGCCGGAGATGAACTGGAGCACGAGCACCACCGGGGTCACGATCGCGTTCGCGGACCGCGCCGAACCCGGCAGGGACGAGAACCCGATGCCGCAGATGACGCCGGACGCGGTGCCGAGCACGAAGACCCAGGCGAGGGTGAACCAGCGGCCGGCGTCGGTCGGCATGTCCACCCCGAACATCGTCGCGGCGACGGCGAGGAGGAGGGCGAGCTGGATCACGCTGGTCGTGAGGACGGAGCCGATCTTGCCGAGGAAGTAGGCGGAGCTCGGCAGGGGTGTGCCGCGGAGCCGCTTGAGACCGCCGGCGTCGCGCTCCTCGGCGATGCCGATCGCGAGGTTCTGGAAGCTCGACAGGAAGATGCCGGTGGCGATCATCCCGGGCAGGAAGTACTGCGCGAAGGGGACCTGTGCGCCGTCGGGCCCCAGCTCGCTCCCACCGGAGCCGAAGACGGTCGCGAAGATCGCCAGCATGATGATCGGGTAGGCGAAGATGAAGATCACCGCGTCGCGCGCCCGGAAGAACTGGGTCAGCTCGATGCGGGTCCGCGCCAGCCCGAGGCTGAGTGCGGAGGGGAGCGCCACGTGGGGCGCGGTGTCGGGTCGTGTGGCGGCGACGGCGGTCATCGCACGACCTCCTTCGTGGTGCGGGCCGCGGCGGCGAGGGCCTCGTGGGCGAACGGGTCGGCCTCACCGATGAGGCTCAGGTAGACGTCCTCGAGGCTCGGCCGGACCACCTGCAGGCCCGGCACCTCGAGGGGCGCGAATCGGTCCGCGAGGCGGGCGACCGCCGCGGTGGGCGTGTCCGTCGCCATCTCCCGCAGCACGCCGTCCTCGATCCAGCGCACGGCGGCGCGACGACCGGCGCGGTCGCCGAGGGCGGCGGGGGAGTCGAGCGCGACCACACGGCCGTCGCGCACGACGGCGCAGCGGTCGGCCAGGCGCTCGGCCTCGTCCATGTAGTGGGTGGTGAGCAGGATGGTCGTCCCGCCGTCGCGCAGTCCCTCGATGAGGTCCCAGAACGACCGCCGCGCCTCGGGGTCGAAGCCCGTGGTCGGCTCGTCCAGGAACAGCAGCTCGGGGCGACCGACGATGCCGAGGGCGACGTCGAGCCGCCGCCGCTGGCCGCCGGAGAGCGCACGCGTGCGGGTGCCGGCCTTCTCGGTGAGGCCGACCGCGGCGATGAGCTCGTCCGCGTCGCGGCCGCCTGGGTAGTACCGGGCGAAGTGTGTGACGAGCTCGCGCACCGTGAGCTCGGCCTGGTCGTTCGCGGTCTGCAGGACGATCCCGATCCGGTTGCGCCACTGGCGGTCCGCGTGCTGCGGGTCCGTACCGAGGACGGCGACCTCGCCGCCGTCCCGGTGGCGGTAGCCCTCGAGGATCTCGATGGTGGTCGTCTTGCCCGCGCCGTTGGGGCCGAGGACGGCGAAGATCTCGCCACGGTCGACCGTGAGGTCGAGCCCGTCGACGGCCTGCTTCTCGCCGTAGCTCTTGCGGAGGTCGCGGACGCGGATCGCGACGTCTCGTGAGGTCATGCCTCAACCCTGGCCGCGGGAGGACGCCGCTCGACAGCACCGGCAGATGGGATCCCGGCTCCACCGTCCGGTGGACGGCCGGGTCCACCGGACGGGACGGACCGCCCAGCCGGCGGCTAGCGCGCCTCGGCCAGCAGCCTCTGCAACCGGCCGACGCCCTCGACGATGTCCTCGTCGCTCATCGCGTAGGACAGCCGCAGGTAGCCGCTGGGCCCGAAGGCCTCACCCGGGACGACGGCGACCTCTGCCTCCTCGAGGATGAGGGCGGCGAGCTCGGCCGACGTCTGCGGGGTACGCCCGCGGATCGACCTCCCGAGCAGCCCCTCGACGCTCGGGTACACGTAGAACGCACCCTGCGGCATCGGGCAGACGACGCCGTCGATCGCGGAGAGCATCTCGACGATCGTGCGCCGACGCCGGTCGAACGCCTCCCGCATCTCGGCGGCGGCCGACAGGTCGCCTGCCACGGCGGCGAGCGCCGCACGCTGCGAGACGTTCGCCACGTTGGACGACAGGTGGGACTGGAGGTTCGTGGCGGCCTTGATGACGTCGACCGGGCCGATCATCCAGCCGACCCGCCAGCCCGTCATCGCGTACGTCTTCGCGACCCCGTTGAGCACGACGGTGGTGTCGGCCAGCTCGGGGACCACCGCGAGGACGGGCGTGGCCTCGACGCCGTCGTAGGTGAGGTGCTCGTAGATCTCGTCGGTGATGACCCAGATGCCGTGCTCGAGCGCCCAGCGCCCGATCGCCTCCGTCTGCTCGCGGCTGTAGACGGCACCGGTGGGGTTCGAGGGCGAGCAGAACAGCAGGGCCTTCGTCCGCTCGGTCCGGGCGGCCTCGAGCTGCTCGACCGTCACGAGGTAGCCCTGGTCGGCGCCCGCGAACACCTCGACCGGCACGCCGCCGGCGAGGCGGATCGCCTCGGGGTACGTGGTCCAGTACGGCGCAGGCAGCAGGACCTCGTCGCCGGAGTCGACGACGGTCGCGAAGGCCTGGTAGACCGCCTGCTTGCCACCGTTGGTGACGAGCACCTGGTTCGCGGACACCTCGTAGCCCGAGTCCCGCAGCGTCTTCGCGGCGATGGCCTCCCGCAGCACGGGGAGGCCGGCGGCGGGCGTGTACCGGTGGTTCGCGGGGTCCGTGCAGGCGGCGACTGCGGCCTCGACGATGTACGCCGGCGTCGGGAAGTCGGGCTCGCCCGCGCCGAAGCCGATGACGGGACGGCCGGCGGCCTTGAGCGCCTTGGCCTTGGCGTCGACCGCGAGGGTCGCGGACTCGGCGATGGCGCCGATGCGGGCGGAGATGCGGGCGTGCGGGGCGGCAGCGGAGGTCACGGGGCAATACTGACAGAGCGGCTCGTGCTCATCGCGGGGTTTCTCACGGCCGCCGCCGAGGCCCGGCGCGTGGTGGACGCAGGGTGGTTCGACCCACGCCGCCGGAGCACGTACACTCGACCGCTGGTGGTTGACGTCCGCCATGATGAAGCGCGCCCGGAAGGGCCGCGGCGTCATAGGAGGTCGTCGACAGCCGAAGGGCAGTGGCGCAATTGGCAGCGCACCGGTCTCCAAAACCGGCGGTTGTGGGTTCGAGTCCCTCCTGCCCTGCAAGCACGCGTCCGCATGGACGCGTGGCACGGCCCCGTCGGGCGGGGCGAGACCGACACGAGACGGTGGGACGAACTGTGAGCGAATCCGCACGGGCAGGTGCCTCCGGCGCCGACCGCACCCGGCGTCCCGCGCCGCGCCCGGCGCGTGGCAAGGATGTGAAGCTCAGCCTCTTCCAGCGGATCGCCAAGTACATCCGCCAGATCGTCGCCGAGATGAAGAAGGTCGTCTGGCTGACCCGCAAGGACATGGTCAGCTACGCGACGGCGGTGATCGTGTTCGTCGCCGTCGTGATGGCGTTCGTCACGCTGGTCGACCTCGGCGTCGGCACGCTCACGCGGCTCATCTTCAGCTGAGCCCAGCCCGCACCCCCGAAGCAGAAAGCAGGTCCCATCCCGTGCCCCTCGAGTCGATCGACCCCACCGAGCAGGACCCGACGTCCGCCGACGACGTCGCGACCGACGCTGCCCTCGGTGAGACCGACGCCGCGGCGGACGCGGACCTGGACGCGGACCTGGACGAGGACCTGACCGGGACCGACGGCGTCGACGTGGACGACGAGGCCGACCAGGCCGACCAGGCCGAGGCCGGCGTCGTCGCGGCACCTGCCGCGCCCAGTGCGCCCGCCGAGCCGGACGAGGAGATGGACCCGGTCGCCGCCTTCAAGGCCCAGCTGCGCCGGCTGCCGGGTGACTGGTACGTCATCCACTCCTACGCGGGCTACGAGAACCGTGTGAAGGCGAACCTGGAGAACCGCATCCAGAGCCTCAACATGGAGGACTACATCTTCCAGGTCGAGGTGCCCATGGAAGAGGTCGTGGAGATCAAGAACGCGCAGCGCAAGGTCGTGCGCCGCGTCCGCATCCCCGGCTACGTCCTCGTCCGCATGGACCTCACCGACGAGTCGTGGGGCGCCGTGCGGCACACCCCGGGCGTCACGGGCTTCGTGGGGCACACGCACCAGCCGGTGCCGCTGACGCTCGACGAGGTGTTCTCGATGCTCGCGCCCAGCCTCGCCCCGGCAGCGGCGCCCGCCAAGCCGGCGGCCGCGGCGACCATCGACGTCGACTTCGTCGTCGGCGAGTCGGTCACCGTCACCGACGGCCCCTTCGACACCCTGCCCGCGACCATCTCGGAGATCAACGCCGAGGGTCAGAAGCTCAAGGTGCTCGTCTCGATCTTCGGCCGGGAGACCCCGGTCGAGCTGTCGTTCAACCAGGTCGCGAAGATCTGACGACGACGTCCCGCCCTGCCGCGTCCGCGGCCGGGCACTGCAACCGGGTCATCGCCCACGGCGTCGGCCCACGAACTGAACGGAAGGCATCATGCCCCCGAAGAAGAAGGTCGCCGGCCTGATCAAGCTCCAGATCAACGCCGGCGCTGCGACCCCCGCGCCGCCGATCGGTCCGGCGCTCGGCCAGCACGGCGTCAACATCATGGAGTTCTGCAAGGCCTACAACGCGGCCACCGAGGCGCAGCGGGGCAACGTCATCCCCGTCGAGATCACGGTCTACGAGGACCGCTCGTTCACCTTCATCACCAAGACGCCGCCGGCCGCCGAGCTGATCAAGAAGGCCGCGGGCGTCGCGAAGGGCTCGCCGACGCCGCACACCACCAAGGTCGCCTCGCTGACCAAGGACCAGGTGCGCGAGATCGCCCAGACGAAGCTCGAGGACCTCAACGCCAACGACGTCGAGGCCGCGATGAAGATCGTGGCGGGCACCGCCCGCTCGATGGGGATCACCGTCAAGGACTGATCCGCAGGTAGGGCACCGAAGGACCCCGGGGGTCGGCCGACTCCCGGGGAGTGGCAGGGCCAGGCGCTGGCCCGCAGACCACGACTGCCGAACAAGGAGAAGAGCAGATGGTTCAGCGCAGCAAGGCTTACCGCGCGGCCGCAGAGAAGATCGACCGCACGCGGCTCTACCCGCCGCTGGAGGCGATCCGGCTGGCCAAGCAGACGTCCGTCGCGAAGTACGACGCGACCATCGAGGTGGCGTTCCGCCTGGGCGTCGACCCGCGCAAGGCCGACCAGATGGTCCGTGGCACCGTCAACCTGCCGAACGGCACGGGCAAGACCGCCCGGGTCGTCGTCTTCGCGCAGGGCGAGCGTGCCGAGCAGGCCCGCGCCGCGGGCGCCGACGAGGTCGGTGGCGACGAGCTGATCGAGAAGGTGGCCGCCGGCTACACCGACTTCGACGCCGCCGTCGCGACGCCGGACCTGATGGGCAAGGTCGGCCGCCTCGGCAAGATCCTCGGCCCCCGCGGCCTGATGCCGAACCCGAAGACCGGCACGGTCACGATGGACGTGGCGAAGGCGGTCACCGACATCAAGGGCGGCAAGATCGAGTTCCGTGTGGACAAGCACGCCAACCTGCACTTCATCATCGGCAAGGTGTCGTTCGACGACGCGGCCCTGGTGGAGAACTACGCGGCTGCGCTCGAGGAGATCCTGCGGCTCAAGCCGGCCGCCTCGAAGGGCCGGTACCTGCTCAAGGCGTTCGTCGCCACGAGCATGGGGCCGAGCATCCCGCTCGACCAGAACCGCACGCGTCACCTCATGGTCGAGGAGGACGTCGCCTGACGTCGCTCCCCACCACGCCCTGACGGCAGGCCCGGTCCCGACGGACCGGGCCTGCCGCCGTCGTGAGGGCGGCGGATTTGGTCCGGCGCGCCCGCTCACGTACCCTGGACGACGCCCAAGACCGCAGGTCGTCGGCACCTCCTCCGGAGGGTCCGACCGAAGTCCCGCAGCATGTGGGGGCCGGCGCAGGTGATGTGACTCGAAGGTGCGGCGCTCGGCGCTGCACGTGTGAGCCCCGCGCCTGCGCGGGGCTCTTCGCATTCCCGGGGACGTCGACTGCGGTACGACCACCGGAAGGAATGCCATGGCGAGGCCTGACAAGGCAGCCGCGGTCGAAGAGCTCACCGAGCGGTTCCGCGAGGCCAGCGCAGTCGTGCTGACCGAGTACCGCGGGCTCTCGGTGGCGCAGCTCAAGACGCTGCGTCGCACGCTCAGCGGCAACGCAACCTACGCCGTGGTGAAGAACACGCTGTCGGCCATCGCGGCCCGGCAGGCAGGCGTCGAGGGTCTCGACGACCAGCTCGCCGGCCCCTCTGCCATCGCCTTCGTCACTGGCGACCCGGTAGTGGTCGCCAAGGGCCTGCGTGACTTCGCCAGGACCAACCACAACCTCGTCATCAAGGGCGGCGTCGTCGACGGCCGCATCGTGACGGCGGCTGACATCACCACTCTCGCCGACCTCGAGTCGCGTGAGGTCCTGCTGGCCAAGGCGGCCGGCGCCATGAAGGCGTCGCTCACCAAGGCGGCTTACCTGTTCAACGCGTCCTCGGCCAAGGCCGTGCGCACGATCGATGCCCTGCGCGAGAAGCGGGCAGAGGAGATGGCGGCCTGACGGTCGTCGCCCCTCGTCAACCACGATTCCTGCCCGCAGGGCGGAACAACCCAGGAAGGAACGCCACCATGGCGAAGCTCACCACCGACGAGCTCATCGACGCGTTCAAGGAGCTCACCCTCATCGAGCTCTCCGAGTTCGTGAAGAAGTTCGAAGAGGTCTTCGAGGTCACCGCTGCCGCTCCCGTCGCCGTCGCCGGCGTGGCCGGCCCGGCCGCGCCCGTCGAGGAGGTCGAGGAGAAGACGGACTTCGACGTCGTCCTCGAGGCCGCCGGCGAGAAGAAGATCCAGGTCATCAAGGAGGTGCGCGCCCTCACCAGCCTCGGCCTCAAGGAGGCCAAGGACCTGGTCGACGGTGCCCCGAAGCCCGTTCTCGAGGGTGTCAACAAGGAGACCGCCGAGAAGGCCAAGGCGCAGCTCGAGGGCGCCGGCGCGACCGTCACCCTGAAGTGATCCCCGCGCCGCGGCGCTGATGTCGCGGCGCTCCGAGGCCCGCTCCCGTCCCGGGGGCGGGCCTCGGGCCTTCTCCGGGTGCGGACGACGCCGTCCGCCGGGTTCGAGGGTCCCGCTCGAGTTCGAGGCGTCGGGGCCTCGAACTCGAGCACTGTCCTCGACGTCGGCCCGGGCGGGCGTGTGACGGGCGACACCTATACGCGGTTGGACAGCCCTAGGCAACTTGAGTACGCTAGCGCTTTGCGCTGGCTTGTGCCCGTACCCCTCATCCGCCCCTCGGTCCCGAGCGCTGCCCGGGTGCCGAACCGATCGCCATGGGCTCGTGTCGATCGGCATGCACCACAGGGCGAGTGAGCAGGGTAGGCCCGGGCGTGGCGCGTGTGCACACGATCCGCACTGGAAGGACCCCTCTTGGCTGCCTCGCGCACCCCTTCTGCTCCTACCGCCGAAGCCATCGCTAACCGCACCGCCTCCCGCCGCATCTCCTTCGCCCAGATCCACGAGCCCCTCGAGGTCCCCGACCTCCTGGGCCTGCAGACGGACAGCTTCGACTGGCTGCTCGGCAACGCCGCGTGGCAGGAGAGGGTAGCTGCCGCCGAGGCCGCCGGTCGGCAGGACGTGCCGACGTCGTCCGGTCTGGAGGAGATCTTCGAGGAGATCTCGCCGATCGAGGACTTCGGCGGGAGCATGTCGCTGTCGTTCCGCGACCACCGCTTCGAGCCTCCGAAGTACACCCCCGAGGAGTGCAAGGAGAAGGACTTCACCTACGCGGCGCCGCTGTTCGTCACCGCGGAGTTCGTGAACTACACGACCGGTGAGATCAAGAGCCAGACGGTCTTCATGGGTGAGTTCCCCCTGATGACCGAGCGTGGCACCTTCATCATCAACGGCACCGAGCGCGTCGTCGTCAGCCAGCTCGTCCGTTCCCCCGGCGTGTACTTCGAGCGCGCGGCGGACAAGACGAGCGACAAGGACGTCTTCACCGCGCGCATCATCCCCTCGCGTGGGGCGTGGCTGGAGTTCGAGATCGACAAGCGTGACGCCGTCGGCGTGCGCGTGGACCGCAAGCGCAAGCAGTCGGTCACGGTCTTCCTCAAGGCGCTCGGCATGGCCGAGGACCAGATCCGCGAGGAGTTCAAGGACTTCCCGGTCGTCCTCGAGACCCTCGAGAAGGACCACGTGCACACCGAGGAGGAGGCGCTCCTCGACATCTACCGGAAGATCCGCCCGGGCGAGCCGCCGACCGTCGAGGCCGGCCGCGCGCTGCTCGAGAACTTCTACTTCAACCCCAAGCGCTACGACCTCGCGAAGGTCGGTCGCTACAAGGCGAACAAGAAGCTCGGGCGGGACGCGCCGCTCACGGACTCCGTGCTCACGGTCGAGGACATCGTCGCGACCGTCCGCTACCTCGCGGCGCTGCACAGCGAGGTCGCGGTCCTGCCGGGCTCACGCAACGGCGAGGCGGTCGACGTCCGCGTCGAGACCGACGACATCGACCACTTCGGCAACCGGCGCATCCGCGCCGTCGGCGAGCTGATCCAGAACCAGGTCCGCACGGGCCTGTCCCGGATGGAGCGCGTCGTCCGCGAGCGGATGACGACCCAGGACGTCGAGGCGATCACGCCGCAGACCCTGATCAACATCCGTCCGGTGGTGGCGAGCATCAAGGAGTTCTTCGGGACCTCCCAGCTCTCCCAGTTCATGGACCAGAACAACCCGCTGGCCGGCCTCACGCACAAGCGCCGCCTGTCCGCGCTCGGCCCGGGCGGTCTGTCCCGCGACCGCGCCGGCATGGAGGTCCGTGACGTCCACTCGTCGCACTACGGCCGCATGTGCCCGATCGAGACCCCGGAAGGCCCGAACATCGGCCTCATCGGCTCGCTCGCGACCTACGGCCGGATCAACCCGTTCGGCTTCGTCGAGACCCCGTACCGCAAGGTCACCAAGGGCCGTGTCACGGACGAGGTGCACTACCTGACGGCCGACGACGAGGACAAGTACGTCATCGCCCAGGCGAACGCCCCGATCAACGAGAAGGGCGTGTTCGCCGAGGACCGCGTGCTGGTCCGGACCAAGGGTGGCGAGGTCGAGATCGTCCCGGGCGACCAGGTCGACTACATGGACGTCTCGCCGCGCCAGATGGTGTCCGTCGCGACCGCGATGATCCCGTTCCTCGAGCACGACGACGCCAACCGTGCCCTCATGGGCGCGAACATGCAGCGCCAGGCCGTGCCGCTGGTCCGTGCCGAGGCGCCGCTCGTCGGCACCGGCATGGAGCGGCGCGCGGCGGTCGACGCCGGTGACGTCATCGTCGCCACCAAGGCGGGCGTCGTCACCGAGGTCTCCGCCGACCTCGTGGCCGTGAGCAACGACGACGGCACCCTCACCACGTACCGCGTGGCGAAGTTCCGCCGCTCGAACCAGGGCACCTCGTACAACCAGCGCGTGCTGGTCGACGAGGGCGACCGCGTCGAGGTCGGGAGCGTCCTCGCGGACGGCCCGGCGACCGACGGCGGCGAGCTCGCGCTCGGCCGCAACCTCCTCGTCGCGTTCATGTCGTGGGAGGGCCACAACTACGAGGACGCGATCATCCTGAGCCAGCGTCTGGTGCAGGACGACGTCCTCTCCTCGATCCACATCGAGGAGCACGAGGTCGACGCCCGTGACACCAAGCTCGGCCCCGAGGAGATCACGCGGGACATCCCGAACGTCTCCGAGGAGGTCCTGGCGGACCTCGACGAGCGCGGCATCATCCGCATCGGCGCCGAGGTGGCAGCGGGCGACATCCTGGTCGGCAAGGTCACGCCCAAGGGCGAGACCGAGCTCACCCCGGAGGAGCGCCTGCTGCGCGCGATCTTCGGCGAGAAGGCTCGGGAGGTCCGCGACACCTCGCTGAAGGTGCCCCACGGCGAGTCCGGCACGGTCATCGAGGTGCGCACCTTCAACCGCGAGGACGGTGACGAGCTGCCGGCCGGCGTCAACGAGCTGGTCCGCGTCTACATCGCCGCGCGCCGCAAGATCACCGACGGCGACAAGCTGGCCGGCCGTCACGGCAACAAGGGCGTCATCTCCAAGATCCTCCCGGTCGAGGACATGCCCTTCCTGCCCGACGGCACGGCGGTCGACATCGTCCTCAACCCGCTCGGTGTGCCGGGCCGCATGAACGTCGGCCAGGTCCTGGAGACCCACCTCGGGTGGGTCGCCAAGCAGGGCTGGGACGTCAGCATGGTCGAGGGCCAGCCCGAGTGGCTGGACCGGGTGCCGGCGTCGGCGAAGGTCAGCGAGCGCGGGACGCCCGTCGCCACCCCGGTGTTCGACGGCGTGCAGGAGGAGGTCCTCACGGGTCTGCTCAGCGTCACGCACCCGAACGCCGACGGCGACCGGATGGTCCAGGCCAACGGCAAGGCGCAGCTGTTCGACGGCCGCTCCGGGGAGCCTTTCCCGGAGCCGGTGGCGGTCGGCTACATGTACATCCTGAAGCTGCACCACCTGGTGGACGACAAGATCCACGCCCGGTCCACGGGTCCGTACTCGATGATCACGCAGCAGCCGCTGGGCGGTAAGGCCCAGTTCGGCGGCCAGCGCTTCGGCGAGATGGAGGTGTGGGCGCTCGAGGCGTACGGCGCCGCGTACACGCTCCAGGAGCTGCTGACCATCAAGTCGGACGACGTGCCGGGCCGCGTGAAGGTCTACGAGGCCATCGTCAAGGGCGAGAACATCCCCGACTCGGGAATCCCGGAGTCGTTCAAGGTGCTCCTCAAGGAGATGCAGTCCCTCTGCCTGAACGTCGAGGTGCTGAACTCCGAGGGCATGCAGATCGACATGAAGGAGTCCGACGACGAGGTGTACCGCGCCGCGGAGGAGCTGGGCATCGACCTGTCGCGCCGGCCCAACGCCTCGAGCATCGAAGAGATCTGACCTCGCAGGTGCCGGGTCGCCCCACGCGGGCGGCCTGGCACCAGCCTCCGGCCGTCACCGGCCAACGGTGAACACCAGACGAAGGAAGTAGGACACCTTGCTCGACGTCAACGTCTTCGACGAGCTGCGCATCGGTCTCGCGACGGCAGAGGACATCCGCGCGTGGTCCCACGGCGAGGTCAAGAAGCCCGAGACCATCAACTACCGCACGCTCAAGCCGGAGAAGGACGGGCTCTTCTGCGAGAAGATCTTCGGTCCCACCCGGGACTGGGAGTGCTACTGCGGCAAGTACAAGCGCGTGCGCTTCAAGGGCATCATCTGCGAGCGCTGCGGCGTCGAGGTGACGCGCTCGAAGGTGCGCCGTGAGCGCATGGGCCACATCGAGCTCGCCGCGCCCGTCACGCACATCTGGTTCTTCAAGGGCGTCCCGTCGCGCCTCGGCTACCTGCTCGACCTGGCGCCGAAGGACCTCGAGAAGGTCATCTACTTCGCCGCCTACATGATCACCGAGGTGGACGAGGACGGCCGGACCGAGGACCTGCCGAACCTGCGCAACGAGATCGACCTCGAGAAGAAGGAGATCGGCAACCGGCGCGACGTCGACATCGACGCCCGGGCGCGCAAGCTCGAGGAGGACCTCGCCCAGCTCGAGGCCGAGGGTGCCAAGGCCGACGCGCGCCGCAAGGTGCGCGACTCCGCCGAGCGCGAGATGGCTCAGATCCGCAAGCGCGCCGACGCCGAGATCGAGCGGCTCGAGCAGGTCTGGGACCGCTTCGTGAACCTCAAGGTCGCGGACCTGGAGGGCGACGAGTCGCTGTACCGCCAGCTCGTCGACCGCTACGGGCCGTACTTCAAGGGCTCCATGGGCGCCGCGGCGATCCAGAAGCGCCTGCAGGACTTCGACCTCGAGGCCGAGGCGAACAACCTCCGCGACATCATCAAGAACGGCAAGGGCCAGCGGAAGACCCGCGCGCTCAAGCGCCTGAAGGTGGTCAACGCCTTCCTGACGACGAGCAACAGCCCCGAGGCGATGGTGCTCGACGCCGTGCCGGTCATCCCGCCGGACCTGCGCCCGATGGTGCAGCTCGACGGTGGCCGTTTCGCGACGTCGGACCTGAACGACCTCTACCGCCGCGTGATCAACCGGAACAACCGGCTCAAGCGCCTGCTCGACCTCGGTGCGCCCGAGATCATCGTGAACAACGAGAAGCGGATGCTCCAGGAGGCCGTCGACGCCCTGTTCGACAACGGCCGCCGTGGTCGTCCGGTCACCGGCCCGGGCAACCGGCCGCTGAAGTCCATCTCGGACATGCTCAAGGGCAAGCAGGGGCGGTTCCGCCAGAACCTGCTCGGCAAGCGTGTCGACTACTCCGGCCGTTCGGTCATCGTCGTCGGCCCGGAGCTGAAGCTGCACCAGTGCGGCCTGCCGAAGCAGATGGCCCTGGAGCTCTTCAAGCCGTTCGTGATGAAGCGGCTCGTCGACCTCAACCACGCGCAGAACATCAAGAGCGCCAAGCGCATGGTCGAGCGCGCCCGCCCCCAGGTGTGGGACGTGCTCGAGGAGGTCATCTCCGAGCACCCGGTGCTGCTGAACCGTGCACCGACCCTGCACCGCCTGGGCATCCAGGCGTTCGAGCCGGTGCTGGTCGAGGGCAAGGCGATCCACCTGCACCCGCTCGTCTGCGCCGCGTTCAACGCGGACTTCGACGGCGACCAGATGGCCGTCCACCTGCCGCTGAGCGCCGAGGCGCAGGCCGAGGCCCGCATCCTCATGCTCTCGAGCAACAACATCCTCAAGCCGTCGGACGGCCGTCCGGTGACCATGCCGTCGCAGGACATGATCATCGGCCTGTTCCACCTCACGGCGGACAAGCCGGACGCACCGGGGGCCAGCCGTGCCTTCAGCACGGTGGCCGAGGCGTTCATGGCGTTCGACAACGGGGAGCTCCACCTCAACGCGGAGATCAGCCTGCGTCTGGACGGCGTGGTGCTGGGCGAGGACGTGGAGCGGCCGGAGGGCTGGACGCCGGGGGAGCCGCTCATCATGCGGACCACCCTGGGCCGCGCGCTCTTCAACGAGCTGCTCCCGATCGACTACCCGTACGTGAACGAGGTGGTCGACAAGAAGCGGCTGTCTGCGATCGTCAACGACCTCGCCGAGCGGTACCCGAAGGTCGAGGTCGCCGCGAGCCTGGACGCCCTCAAGGACGGCGGCTTCCACTGGGCCACGTTCTCGGGCCTGAGCATCGCCATCGGCGACGTCGCGACCCCCGACACCAAGGCGGAGATCCTCGAGGAGTACGAGGGCCGCGCGGCGAAGATCCAGGGTCAGTACGACAAGGGTCTGATCACCGACGACGAGCGGCGCCAGGAGCTCATCGAGGTCTGGACCCAGGCGACGGACGTCGTGGCCAAGGCCATGCAGGAGTCCTTCCCGGCCGGCAACCCGCTGTACCGGATGGTCAGCTCGGGCGCCCGAGGCAACTGGATGCAGGTCCGGCAGATCGCCGGCATGCGTGGTCTCGTCGCCAACCCCAAGGGCGAGATCATGCCGCGGCCGATCAAGTCGAACTACCGCGAGGGCCTGTCGGTCCTCGAGTACTTCATCGCCAGCCACGGCGCCCGCAAGGGTCTCGCCGACACCGCTCTGCGGACCGCGGACTCGGGCTACCTGACCCGGCGGCTCGTGGACGTCTCGCAGGACGTCATCGTCCGCGAGGACGACTGCGGCACCGAGCGGGGCCTGACCCTGCCCGTGGCCGTCACGGGTGCTGACGGGAAGCTGCGCCAGCACGACCGGGTGGCGACGAGCATCTACGCCCGCACGCTGGCGACCGACGTGCTCGACTCCGAGGGCACCCTCGTGGCCGCAGCCGGTGAGGACGTCGGCGACGTCATCATCGACCGCGTCCTCGCGGCGGGCGTCACCGAGGTCAAGGTGCGGTCGGTGCTCACCTGCGAGTCGCGCGTCGGCACGTGCGCCAAGTGCTACGGCCGCTCGCTGGCCACCGGCAAGCTGGTGGACATCGGTGAGGCCGTCGGCATCATCGCGGCCCAGTCGATCGGTGAGCCCGGTACGCAGCTGACGATGCGGACGTTCCACACCGGTGGTGTGGCCTCGGCGGACGACATCACGCAGGGTCTGCCCCGCGTGCAGGAGCTGTTCGAGGCCCGGACCCCCAAGGGTGAGGCGCCGATCGCGGAGTACTCCGGCCGGATCGCCATCGACGACTCGGAGCGGCTGCGCCGCCTGGTCCTCACGCCCGACGACGGCGGCGAGGAGATCTCCTACCCGATCAGCAAGCGTTCGCGCCTGCTCATCCAGGACGGTCAGCACATCGAGGTCGGCACCCAGCTGGTCCAGGGCAAGGTGGACCCGAAGAAGGTCCTCCGCATCCTCGGGCCGCGCGCCGCCCAGAAGCACCTGGTGGACGAGGTCCAGGAGGCCTACTCCTCGCAGGGCGTGGACATCCACGACAAGCACATCGAGGTCATCGTGCGGCAGATGCTGCGGCGCGTGACCGTGCTGGACTCCGGCGACACCGACCTGCTGCCCGGCGAGCTCGCCGAGCGGGGCCGGTTCGAGGACGCGAACCGTCGGGCGATCGCCGAGGGTGCGCAGCCGGCGTCGGGTCGTCCCGAGCTGATGGGTATCACCAAGGCGTCGCTCGCCACGGACTCGTGGCTCTCGGCGGCCTCCTTCCAGGAGACCACCCGGGTGCTCACCGAGGCCGCGATGAGCGGTCGCAGCGACCCGCTGCTCGGCCTGAAGGAGAACGTGATCATCGGCAAGCTCATCCCGGCCGGCACGGGGCTCACCCGGTACGGCAACGTGGTGGTCGAGCCGACCGAGGAGGCGAAGGCCGAGCTGTACCCGAGCTTCGGGTACGACGAGATCGACTTCCCGCCGCTCGGCATGGGCTCCGGCGAGGCGATCCCGCTCGACGAGATCGACTTCGGCGACCTGCGCTGACGCGTGGGGCGGCCGTAGCCGCCCGCGGCTTCGGCGCGCGCCCTTGCGCGGACTGGTCGGCACGCGCCGCTGACGAACGAAGGGGCTCACCTCCGGGTGAGCCCCTTCGTGGTCCCGCAGTCGGCTTCGGCGTGGTCGGCCGGGAAGACATCGGCAGCGTGCCGCGTTGACACCTGCGGTGCCCCGCTCGATCGCTTTGACGCTCGCTCGGAGCAGCAGGTAACGTAAGTCCCCGTGCCCGCGCCGTCGGGCCCTCGCGCGTGCTCCGCGTCCTGACGTCAGCCCTCCAGGGCTGCTCGTCGGCGCCGGTGCCGGGTGCTCAGTCACCTACCGTGCGGTCCCACCGTCCAGAATCCTGGCGGTCGGTGCCGCGCCCCAGGTGCCCGACACGCCCGGGTGCGGGGGTCGGTGCGGGACGAAAGATCCCAGGCCCGGTGACGGGTCTCATGATCGGGCGAAGCCCGGTGCGACCATACGACCAGCAGAAGGCGGAGACGTAGTGCCTACGATCCAGCAGCTCGTGCGGAAGGGACGGACGTCCAAGGTGACGTCGTCCAAGACGCCAGCCCTCAAGGGCAGCCCGCAGCGGCGCGGTGTGTGCACCCGCGTGTACACCACCACCCCGAAGAAGCCGAACTCCGCGCTGCGCAAGGTCGCACGTGTGAAGCTCTCGAGCCAGATCGAGGTGACGGCCTACATCCCGGGCGTCGGCCACAACCTGCAGGAGCACTCGATCGTGCTCGTGCGTGGCGGCCGTGTGAAGGACCTCCCCGGCGTGCGCTACAAGATCGTGCGCGGCGCCCTCGACACCCAGGGTGTGAAGAACCGCAAGCAGGCCCGCAGCCGCTACGGCGCCAAGAAGGAGAAGAGCTGATGCCTCGCAAGGGCCCGGCCCCGAAGCGGCCGCTCATCACCGACCCCGTCTACGGGTCGCCGCTGGTCACCCAGCTCATCAACAAGGTCCTGCTCGACGGTAAGCGGTCCGTCGCCGAGGCGATCGTGTACGGCGCCCTCGAGGGTGCCCGCGAGAAGACCGGCACCGACCCCGTCGTCATCCTCAAGCGGGCGCTCGACAACGTGCGTCCCGCGCTCGAGGTGCGTTCCCGCCGCGTCGGCGGCGCCACCTACCAGGTCCCGGTCGAGGTCCGTCCCGTTCGGGCGACCACCCTGGCCCTGCGGTGGCTGGTGGACTTCTCCCGCGCTCGTCGCGAGAAGACCATGACGGAGCGCCTCATGAACGAGATCCTCGACGCCAGCAACGGCCTCGGTGCCGCGGTGAAGCGCCGCGAGGACATGCACAAGATGGCCGAGTCGAACCGGGCGTTCGCGCACTACCGCTGGTGACCCCGGCGGCCGCCTGACGGCCCGCCCCGACCACCCAAGAAGGGTTTCACTGTGGCACTGGATGTGCTCACCGACCTCAAGAAGGTCCGCAACATCGGCATCATGGCCCACATCGACGCCGGCAAGACCACGGCGACGGAGCGGATCCTCTACTACACCGGGGTCAACTACAAGATGGGCGAGACGCACGACGGCGCCTCGACCATGGACTGGATGGAGCAGGAGCAGGAGCGCGGCATCACGATCACGTCGGCCGCGACGACCTGCTACTGGCAGGGCAACCAGATCAACATCATCGACACCCCTGGCCACGTCGACTTCACCGTCGAGGTGGAGCGTTCGCTGCGGGTGCTCGACGGTGCCGTTGCCGTCTTCGACGGCAAGGAGGGTGTGGAGCCCCAGTCCGAGACCGTCTGGCGCCAGGCCGACAAGTACAACGTCCCGCGCATCTGCTTCGTCAACAAGATGGACAAGCTCGGCGCGGACTTCTACTTCACGGTCGACACGATCATCAACCGGCTCAAGGCGAAGCCGCTGCCGCTGCAGCTGCCGATCGGCTCCGAGAACACCTTCACGGGCGTCGTGGACCTCATCTACCGTCGCGCGCTGACCTGGCGCAGCGAGGGCAAGGGCGAGGACTACACGATCGAGGAGATCCCGGCCGACCTGGTCGAGAAGGCTGAGGAGTACCGCAGCCAGCTCGTCGAGGCGGTGGCCGAGGCCGACGAGGAGCTGCTCGAGAAGTACCTCGGCGGCGAGGAGCTCACGCCGGAGGAGATCAAGGCCGGCATCCGCAAGCTGACGATCGCCGGCGAGGCGTACCCCGTCCTCTGCGGCTCGGCGTTCAAGAACAAGGGCGTGCAGCCCATGCTCGACGCCGTGATCGACTACCTCCCGTCGCCGCTCGACGTGCCCGCCATCGAGGGCCACGCGGCGAACGACGAGGACAAGGTCATCGTCCGCGAGCCGTCCGCCGCCGAGCCGTTCTCGGCCCTGGCGTTCAAGGTCGCCGCGCACCCGTTCTTCGGAAAGCTGACCTACGTCCGGGTGTACTCGGGCAAGGTGCCGACGGGCGCTCAGGTGCTCAACTCCACCAAGGGCAAGAAGGAGCGCATCGGGAAGCTGTTCCAGATGCACTCCAACAAGGAGAACCCGGTGGAGGAGGCCACGGCCGGCCACATCTACGCGTTCATCGGCCTCAAGGACGTCACCACCGGTGACACGCTCTGCGACATCGCCAACCCGGTGGTCCTCGAGTCGATGACGTTCCCGGAGCCGGTCATCGACGTCGCGATCGAGCCGAAGACCAAGGGCGACCAGGAGAAGCTCTCCGTCGCGATCCAGAAGCTCGCCGAGGAGGACCCGACGTTCCGGGTCAAGCTCGACGAGGAGACCGGCCAGACCGTCATCGGCGGCATGGGCGAGCTCCACCTGGACATCCTGGTCGACCGGATGCGCCGCGAGTTCAAGGTCGAGGCCAACGTCGGCAAGCCGCAGGTGGCGTACCGCGAGACGATCCGCCGGGCGGTCGAGAAGATCGACTACACGCACAAGAAGCAGACCGGTGGTTCGGGCCAGTACGCGAAGGTGCAGATGACCTTCGAGCCGCTGGACTCCGCGGCCGGCGAGCTCTACGAGTTCGTGAACTCGGTCACCGGCGGGCGCGTGCCGCGCGAGTACATCCCGAGCGTCGACGCCGGCATCCAGTCCGCGATGGAGCTCGGCGTGCTTGCCGGCTTCCCGCTGGTCGGGATCAAGGCGACGCTGCTGGACGGGCAGTACCACGAGGTCGACTCGTCCGAGATGGCGTTCAAGATCGCCGGCTCGATGATCCTCAAGGAGGCGGTCCGCAAGGCGGACCCGGCCCTGCTTGAGCCGATCATGGCCGTCGAGGTCCGTACGCCCGAGGACTACATGGGTGAGGTCATCGGTGACCTGAACAGCCGGCGCGGCATGATCCAGTCGATGGAGGATGCCACGGGCGTGAAGGTCATCCGGGCACACGTGCCGCTCTCCGAGATGTTCGGGTACGTCGGCGACCTGCGGTCGAAGACCCAGGGTCGTGCGGTGTACTCCATGCAGTTCGACAGCTATGCAGAGGTTCCTCGGAACGTCGCCGAGGAGATCATCAAGAAGACCCGGGGCGAGTAGTCCCACAGGTCGAACCATCAGTACCGTCACAACTCAACCTGTAGCGACCCGCACGCCCCGCAGGGGTCACCCCGACACCTGCAAGATGCGACAACTACCCGAGTCCGAGGAGGACACCCGTGGGTAAGGCCAAGTTCGAGCGGACCAAGCCGCACGTGAACATCGGGACCATCGGTCACGTCGACCACGGCAAGACGACGCTGACCGCTGCGATCTCGAAGGTGCTGCACGACAAGTACCCCGACATCAACCCCTTCACGCCGTTCGACGAGATCGACAAGGCGCCGGAGGAGAAGCAGCGCGGTATCACGATCAACATCGCGCACGTCGAGTACCAGACCGAGAAGCGCCACTACGCTCACGTCGACGCGCCGGGTCACGCCGACTACATCAAGAACATGATCACCGGTGCCGCTCAGATGGACGGCGCGATCCTCGTGGTCGCGGCGACCGACGGCCCGATGGCGCAGACCCGCGAGCACGTCCTGCTCGCCCGCCAGGTCGGCGTGCCCTACCTGCTCGTCGCGCTCAACAAGGCCGACATGGTCGAGGACGAGGAGATCCTCGAGCTCGTCGAGATGGAGGTCCGTGAGCTGCTGTCGGCTCAGGGCTTCGACGGCGACAACGCGCCGGTGGTGCGTGTCTCCGGCCTCAAGGCGCTCGAGGGCGACGCGGAGTGGACCAAGACGGTCGAGGAGCTCCTCGAGGCCGTCGACGAGTCCATCCCCGAGCCGGTCCGCGACATGGACAAGCCCTTCCTCATGCCGATCGAGGACGTCTTCACGATCACCGGTCGTGGCACCGTCGTCACCGGCAAGGTCGACCGCGGCAAGCTGCCGATCAACTCGGAGGTCGAGATCCTCGGCATCCGGTCGCCGCAGAAGACCGTGGTCACCGGTATCGAGATGTTCCACAAGCAGATGGACGAGGCGTGGGCCGGTGAGAACTGTGGTCTGCTCCTCCGTGGCATCAAGCGCGAGGAGGTGGAGCGCGGTCAGGTCGTCGCCAAGCCGGGCACCATCACCCCGCACACCAACTTCGAGGCCCAGGTCTACGTCCTGGCCAAGGACGAGGGCGGCCGCCACAACCCGTTCTACTCGAACTACCGGCCGCAGTTCTACTTCCGCACCACCGACGTCACCGGCGTCATCACGCTGCCCGAGGGCACCGAGATGGTCATGCCCGGCGACAACACCGAGATGACGGTCGAGCTGATCCAGCCGATCGCCATGGAGGAGGGCCTCGGCTTCGCCATCCGTGAGGGTGGTCGGACCGTCGGCTCCGGCCGGGTCACCAAGATCCTGAAGTGACGCGTCGCAGGGCCCGGGCTCGATGAGCCCGGGCCCTGCCGTGCCGCCTCAGATCGTCGCCGGCACGGCGGGCGGACCGACGGACCGGGAGCACCGCTCCCGGTTTGGATAAGTCCCCTGCCGTCTGGCACACTGTTCCGGTTGCCCGGGGACCCCGGACGCCCATGTGGCGTGTCGGCGGCTTGACGGGACAAACGACAGACGTTGCGGACGACGTGCCCTTCGGGGCGTGGTCCACACAGCACCCAACGACCTCGCACCTCGTGGTGCGCAGCGCGAAGGTGTGTCGCGAGAAGCGACACGCCCGAGTGCGGGGGTCGGCAGACAGCGGTTCGAGAGAGAGAGTCAGACGACGCCATGGCGGGACAGAAGATCCGCATCCGGCTCAAGTCCTACGACCACGAAGTCATCGACAGCTCGGCGCGCAAGATCGTCGACACGGTGACGCGCGCAGGCGCGACGGTCGTTGGTCCGGTGCCCTTGCCGACCGAGAAGAACGTGTTCGTCGTCATCCGGTCGCCGCACAAGTACAAGGACAGCCGCGAGCACTTCGAGATGCGCACGCACAAGCGCCTGATCGACATCATCGACCCCACGCCGAAGGCGGTGGACTCGCTCATGCGACTCGACCTGCCGGCGGACGTGAACATCGAGATCAAGCTCTGAGGACCACGATGACGACACTTCCCCAGAACGCGCGGCCGGTGACGGCTGTGCTGAGCACCAAGCTCGGGATGACCCAGGTGTGGGACGAGGCGGGCCGGCTGGTCCCGGTCACCGTCCTGCAGGTCGGCACCAACGTGGTGACCCAGGTCCGCACCGAGCAGGTCGACGGCTACAGCGCCGTCCAGATCGCCCACGGCCAGATCGATCCCCGCAAGGTGACGCAGCCGCTGAAGGGCCACTTCGAGAAGGCCGGCGTGACGCCGCGCCGTCACCTCGCCGAGATCCGCACGCCCGACGCCGGGCAGTTCGCGCTGGGCCAGGAGATCACCGCCGAGGCGTTCACCGCCGGGCAGACGGTCGACGTCATCGGCACGACCAAGGGCAAGGGCTTCGCCGGTGTCATGAAGCGGCACGGCTTCGCCGGCGTCAGCGCGTCCCACGGTGCCCACCGCAACCACCGCAAGCCCGGCTCGATCGGCGCGGCGGCGACGCCGTCCCGCGTGTTCAAGGGCCTGCGGATGGCGGGTCGGATGGGCAACGCGCGCCAGACCACCCAGAACCTGACCGTGCACGCGGTCGACGCCGAGAAGGGCCTGCTGCTCGTCAAGGGCGCCGTCCCTGGCCCCAAGGGCGGCATCATCGTCGTGCGCTCCGCCGTGAAGGGGGCGTGACATGACCACGCTGACCGTTGACGTCATCGACGCCTCGGGCAAGAAGGCCGGCACCGCCGACCTGCCCGCCGAGGTGTTCGACGTCCAGACGAACGTGCCGCTGATCCACCAGGTCGTCGTGGCGCAGATGGCCGCGGCCCGACAGGGCACCCACTCGACCAAGCGTCGTGGTGAGGTCTCCGGCGGTGGCAAGAAGCCGTACCGGCAGAAGGGCACCGGTCGCGCCCGCCAGGGCTCGACCCGCGCCCCCCAGTTCACCGGTGGTGGCATCGTGCACGGCCCGAAGCCGCGCGACTACAGCCAGCGGACGCCCAAGAAGATGAAGGCCGCCGCCCTGCGCGGTGCGCTCTCGGACCGCGCTCGCGCGGGCCGGGTGCACGTCGTGGCCGGCTTCTTCGACGTGAACGCCGAGCCGTCCACGAAGTCCGCGGTGGCCATGCTGGCCGCGCTGACCGACCGTCGCCACGTCCTCGTGGTGCTCGAGCGGGACGACGTCGTGAGCGCGAAGTCGCTGCGCAACCTCGAGCAGGTGCACGTGCTGACGGCCGACCAGCTGAACACCTACGACGTCCTGATTTCCGACGACGTCGTGTTCACGCGCGGCGCGCTCGAGGCGTTCCTGGCCCGTCCGACCGGCCGCGGCGCCAAGGCAGTTGCGACGTCCACCGAGGCGTCCGAGCTCGAGGCGGAGGAGAGCAAGTGACCACCCTGAACAAGGACCCGCGGGACGTGCTGATCTCGCCGGTGGTCTCCGAGAAGAGCTACTCGCTGCTCGACGAGGGCAAGTACACGTTCGTCGTGGACCCCCGGTCGAACAAGACCGAGATCAAGATCGCCGTCGAGCAGGTGTTCGGCGTGAAGGTGGCGTCGGTCAACACGATCAACCGCAAGGGCAAGGCCCGGCGCACGCGCTTCGGCATCGGCCGTCGCAAGGACGTCAAGCGCGCGATCGTCACCCTGCGCGAGGGCACCATCGACATCTTCGGGGGACCGGTCGGCTGACCGGCGACGAGACCAAGGACTGACCTGACATGGGAATCCGCAAGTACAAGCCGACGACGCCGGGCCGACGCGGCTCGAGCGTGGCCGACTTCGTCGAGATCACGCGAACCGAGCCCGAGAAGTCGCTGGTGCGCCCGCTGCCGAAGTCCGGTGGCCGCAACAGCGCCGGTCGCATCACCACCCGCCACATCGGCGGTGGCCACAAGCGTGCCTACCGGTTGATCGACTTCCGTCGCCACGACAAGGACGGCGTGCCGGCCAAGGTCGCGCACATCGAGTACGACCCGAACCGGACCGCGCGCATCGCGCTCCTCCACTACGCCGACGGCGAGAAGCGCTACATCCTGGCGCCGAACAAGCTGTCGCAGGGCGACATGGTCGAGAACGGCGCCGGTGCCGACATCAAGCCCGGCAACAACATGCCGCTGCGCAACATCCCGACGGGCACCGTCGTGCACGCGATCGAGCTCCGTCCCGGTGGCGGCGCCAAGATCGCCCGCTCGGCCGGCGCGTCGGTCCAGCTGGTGGCCAAGGAGGGGCGCTTCGCGCAGCTCCGCATGCCGTCCGGTGAGATCCGCAACGTCGACGTGCGCTGCCGCGCGACGGTCGGCGAGGTCGGCAACGCCGAGCAGTCGAACATCAACTGGGGCAAGGCCGGCCGCATGCGGTGGAAGGGCAAGAAGCCCACCGTCCGCGGTGTCGCGATGAACCCGGTCGACCACCCGCACGGTGGTGGCGAGGGCAAGACGTCCGGTGGCCGGAACCCGGTCACCCCGTGGGGTCAGCCTGAGGGCCGCACCCGTCACCCGAACAAGGCGAGCGACGCGATGATCGTCCGCCGCCGCCGCACTGGCAAGAAGCGCTGAGAAGGAGCCGACTGATGCCACGCAGCCTGAAGAAGGGCCCCTTCGTCGACGACCACCTGCGCAAGAAGGTGGACGCGCTGAACGAGAAGGGTGCCAAGACGGTCATCAAGACCTGGTCGCGCCGTTCGATGATCACGCCCGAGTTCCTCGGCCACACGCTTGCCGTCCACGACGGACGCAAGCACGTCCCGGTGTTCGTCACCGAGTCGATGGTGGGCCACAAGCTCGGCGAGTTCGCCCCCACGCGGACCTTCCGCGGCCACGAGAAGGACGACCGGAAGGCCCGCCGGCGCTGACCGGCGGAGCCCCGACGAAGAAAGCAGGACAGCAATGGAAGCCAAGGCGCAGGCGCGGTTCGTCCGTGTCACGCCCCAGAAGGCCCGGCGCGTCGTGGACCTGATCCGTGGCAAGCAGGCCGAGCAGGCGGTGGCGACCCTGAAGTTCGCCCCGCAGGCTGCGGGCGAGCCGGTCCGCAAGGTCGTCGAGAGCGCGATCGCGAACGCGCGCGTGAAGGCGGACCGTGCGGGCCAGGCGTTCGACGCCGGGACGCTCGTGGTCCGTGAGGCGTTCGTCGACGAGGGGCCGACGCTCAAGCGGTTCCGGCCGCGCGCCCAGGGGCGTGCCTCGCGGATCCTCAAGCGCACCAGCCACATCACCGTCGTCGTCGCCCCCGCCCCTGAGCGGGCACGGGCGGCCGCGGCACCGGTTCAGTCGACCAAGAAGGGAAGGACCCGCTAGTGGGACAGAAGGTCAACCCGCACGGGTACCGCCTCGGGATCACCACCGACCACCGGTCGCGCTGGTTCGCCGACAGCACCAAGCCCGGGCAGCGCTACCGCGACTACGTCCGCGAGGACGTCCAGATCCGGAAGCTGATGTCCACGGGCCTCGAGCGCGCCGGCATCGCCAAGGTCGAGATCGAGCGCACCCGCGACCGCGTGCGCGTCGACATCCACACCGCGCGCCCCGGCATCGTCATCGGGCGGCGTGGCGCGGAGGCCGACCGCATCCGCGGCGAGCTCGAGAAGCTCACCGGCAAGCAGGTCCAGCTGAACATCCTCGAGGTGAAGAACGCCGAGCTCGAGGCCCAGCTGGTGGCGCAGGGCATCGCCGAGCAGCTGGCGAGCCGCGTCTCGTTCCGCCGCGCCATGCGCAAGGGCATGCAGTCCGCCCAGCGCGCCGGCGCCAAGGGTGTCCGGGTGCAGTGCGCCGGCCGTCTGGGCGGCGCGGAGATGAGCCGGTCGGAGTTCTACCGCGAGGGTCGTGTGCCGCTGCACACGCTGCGCGCGAACATCGACTTCGGCACCTTCGAGGCCCGGACCACCTTCGGCCAGATCGGCGTGAAGGTCTGGATCTACAAGGGCGACCTGACGGAGAAGGAGTTCGCCCGCGAGCAGGCGACGCAGGCCCCGCGGGCCCCGCGTGGCCCGCGGTCCGACCGCCCTGACCGTGGTGGAGACCGTGGCGGCCGTGGTGGGCGTGGCCCGCGCGAGCAGCGGACGGAGGCCCCGGCCGACGTGACCGAGGGTGCCCCCGCTGTCGAGGCCGCCCCTGAGAGTGGAACGGAGGCCTGATCATGCTCATCCCGCGCAGGGTCAAGCACCGCAAGCAGCACCACCCGGGACGCTCGGGTGCGGCGACCGGCGGTACCGCCATCGCCTTCGGTGACTTCGGCATCCAGGCTCTCGAGCCCGCCTACGTCACCAACCGGCAGATCGAGGCCGCCCGTATCGCCATGACCCGCCACATCAAGCGTGGCGGCAAGGTGTGGATCAACATCTACCCGGACCGGCCCATCACCAAGAAGCCGGCCGAGACCCGGATGGGCTCCGGCAAGGGCTCCCCCGAGTGGTGGGTGGCCAACGTCAAGCCGGGTCGCATCATGTTCGAGCTGGCTGGTGTCGACGAGTCCCTGGCCCGCGAGGCCATGCGTCGGGCCATGCACAAGCTCCCGATGAAGTGCCGGTTCGTGGTTCGCGAGGGTGGTAACTGATGGCTATCGGATCCAAGGCGCTCGCCCCCGACAAGCTGGACGAGCTGGACGACGACGCGCTGGCGGCGGAGCTGAAGAAGGCCAAGGAGGAGCTCTTCAACCTCCGGTTCCAGTCCGCTACCGGCCAGCTGGAGAGCCACGGGCGGCTCAAGGCCGTGCGCCGCGACATCGCGCGGATCTACACGATCCTGCGTGAGCGCGAGCTCGGCATCCGTACCGCACCGAGCCCGGCCCAGGACTGAGAGGTCGACGATGAGCACTGCAGACACCGAGAAGGCCGGGGTGGCTCCGGCCGGCGCGGCCGACCCGCGGCCGTACCGCAAGACGCGGCGCGGCTACGTGGTCAGCGACAAGATGGACAAGACCGTCGTGGTCGAGGTCGAGGACCGGGTCAAGCACCCGCTCTACGGCAAGGTCATGCGGCGGACGAGCAAGGTGAAGGTCCACGACGAGGCGAACGCCGCCGGCGTCGGTGACCTGATCCTCATCATGGAGACCCGCCCCCTGTCGGCGACGAAGCGCTGGCGCCTGGTGGAGATCCTGGAGAAGGCCAAGTAGTAGACGGTCTTCCGGCCGCAACCCGACCACACATCCGTTCGGCAAGGCTCGCCGCGCGCGAGAACCGGCACGACGACAGGAGTTCGAGGACATGATCCAGCAGGAGTCGCGACTGAAGGTCGCCGACAACACGGGTGCCAAGCAGATTCTGTGCATCCGCGTTCTCGGCGGGTCCGGCCGTCGCTACGCCGGTATCGGCGACGTGATCGTCGCGACCGTCAAGGACGCCATCCCTGGCGGGGGCGTGAAGAAGGGCGACGTCGTCAAGGCCGTCGTCGTGCGCACCACCAAGTCGCGCCGCCGGCCCGACGGCTCGTACATCAAGTTCGACGAGAACGCCGCCGTGATCCTCAAGGGTGACAACGAGCCCCGCGGGACGCGCATCTTCGGCCCGGTGGGCCGCGAGCTGCGCGACAAGAAGTTCATGAAGATCATCTCGTTGGCTCCGGAGGTGCTCTGACCATGGCCAAGATCAAGAAGGGCGACCTCGTCGTCGTCATCGCGGGCCGCGACCGCGGCAAGCAGGGCCGGGTGCTCGAGGTCCTCACGGACTCCGACCGCATCATCGTGGAGGGCGTCCAGCGGGCGACCAAGCACGTGAAGGCCGGCCGCACCAACCGCGGCACCCGGACCGGTGGCATCGAGACGATCGAGGCCCCCATCCACGTCAGCAACGTGATGCTGGTCGACCCGGAGACCAAGAAGGGCACCCGGGTCGGGTACCGCACCGAGGAGATCGAGCGCGACGGGCGCACCCGGACTGTCCGGGTCCGCGTGGCCAAGCGTTCCGGTAAGGACATCGCATGAGTGAGACGACGACGGCCGCCGCGGCGCCGCGCATGAAGACGCGCTACCTCGAGGAGATCGTTCCCGCGCTGCGCGAGGAGTTCTCCTACGCCAACGTCAACCAGGTTCCCCGCCTCGTCAAGGTCGTGGTGAACATGGGTGTGGGCGAAGCGGCCCGGGACTCCAAGCTCATCGAGGGCGCGGTGCGCGACCTGACCACGATCACCGGTCAGAAGCCGCAGGTCACCAAGGCCCGCAAGTCGATCGCGCAGTTCAAGCTCCGTGAGGGCATGCCCATCGGCGCCCACACCACGCTGCGCGGCGACCGCATGTGGGAGTTCGTCGACCGCCTGATCACGCTGGCGCTGCCCCGGATCCGCGACTTCCGCGGTCTGTCGGCGAACCAGTTCGACGGCAGCGGCAACTACACCTTCGGGCTCACCGAGCAGGTCATGTTCCACGAGATCGACCCCGACAAGATCGACCGGGTGCGTGGCATGGACGTGACCCTCGTGACCACCGCGACCAACGACGACGAGGGCCGCTCGCTGCTCCGCCGTCTGGGCTTCCCCTTCAAGGAGAACTGACATGGCGAAGACCGCCCTCGTCAACAAGGCGAACCGGAAGCCGAAGTTCGGCGTCCGCGGCTACAGCCGGTGCCAGCGCTGCGGTCGCCCGCGCGCCGTGTACCGCAAGTTCGGTCTCTGCCGCATCTGCGTGCGCGAGATGGCGCACCGCGGCGAGCTCCCCGGCGTCACCAAGAGCAGCTGGTAACCACTACGCCGCAGGTCCCCTTGCACCCCGGTGCGGGGATACCCCGGCGAGGAAGGGCACAAGCCCGATGACAATGACCGACCCGATCGCGGACATGCTCACGCGTCTGCGGAATGCGAATTCCGCGTACCACGAGTCCGTGACCATGCCGTACTCCAAGCTCAAGGCCAACATCGCCGACATCCTGAAGGCTGAGGGATACATCGGCAGCTGGACCGTCGAGGACGCCCCCGTGGGCAAGAACCTCACGATCCAGCTGAAGTTCGGCCCCAACCGCGAGCGTTCGCTCGCCGGCGTCCGCCGCGTGTCCAAGCCGGGCCTGCGTGTGTACGCGAAGTCGACCAACCTGCCCCGCGTGCTGGGCGGCCTGGGCGTGGCGATCCTGTCCACGTCGTCCGGCCTGCTCACCGACAAGCAGGCCGCCAAGAAGGGCGTGGGCGGGGAAGTCCTCGCCTACGTCTGGTAACGAGACCGAGAGGAGAAGACCATGTCTCGCATCGGCAAGGTCCCCGTCCCGGTCCCGGCCGGGGTGGACGTCACGATCGACGGCGCCGAGGTGACCGTCACGGGTCCCAAGGGCACGCTGCAGCACACGATCCCGTCGCCCATCCAGGTGGGCCGGGGCGACGACGGCGCTCTGCTGGTCACCCGCCCCGACGACGAGCGCGCCTCGCGCTCGCTGCACGGGCTGACCCGGACGCTGCTCGCGAACCTGGTGACGGGCGTGACCGAGGGCTACACCAAGCGCCTCGAGATCGTCGGCACCGGCTACCGCGTGACGGCGAAGGGCGAGGACCTCGAGTTCGCGCTCGGGTTCAGCCACCCCGTGGTCGTCACCCCGCCGGAGGGCATCACCTTCGAGGTGACGTCGCCCACGCGGTTCGCGGTCAGCGGGATCAACAAGCAGCAGGTGGGCGAGGTCGCCGCGAACATCCGCAAGATCCGCAAGCCCGAGCCGTACAAGGGCAAGGGTGTGCGGTACGCGGGCGAGGTCGTCCGTCGCAAGGCCGGAAAGGCTGGTAAGTGATGGCTATCACCATCAAGGGCAAGGGCAAGGCCATCTCTCGTGCCCGGCGTCACCTGCGGCTGCGCAAGAAGGTCGTCGGCACCGCCGCGCGGCCCCGCCTGGTCGTCAGCCGGTCCAACCGGCACATGGTCGCCCAGGTCGTGGACGACGCTCAGGGCCGGACCCTCGTGGCTGCGTCCACGCTGGAGGCCGACCTGCGGGCGTTCGACGGCGACAAGACGGCCAAGGCCAAGCGGGTCGGCGAGCTCGTCGCGGAGCGGGCCAAGGCAGCCGGCATCGACGCCGTCGTCTTCGACCGTGGGGGCAACAAGTACCACGGGCGGGTCGCGGCTGTGGCCGACGGCGCGCGCGAAGGCGGTCTGGCACTGTGACCGCCCACCGACTCATCACCGTACGGAAGCAGAGGAAGCACTGATGGCTGCACCGCAGCGCAGCAACACCGGGGCCCAGAGCGGCGGCGGGGAGCGGCGTGACCGCAACGACCGTCGCGACAACCGTCGTGGCGGCGAGCCGGCCGAGAAGAGCGCCTTCGTCGAGCGCGTGGTGACCATCAACCGCGTCTCCAAGGTCGTCAAGGGTGGTCGACGCTTCAGCTTCACCGCGCTCGTCGTCGTCGGTGACGGTGACGGCACCGTCGGCGTCGGCTACGGCAAGGCGAAGGAGGTGCCCGCCGCGATCGCGAAGGGCGTGGAGGAGGCCAAGAAGAGCTTCTTCCGCGTGCCCCGCATCCAGGGCACCATCCCCCACCCCGTCCAGGGCGAGGCCGCTGCCGGCGTCGTGTTCCTGCGGCCCGCGTCCCCCGGTACCGGTGTCATCGCCGGCGGTCCGGTGCGTGCGGTCCTGGAGTGCGCCGGCGTCCACGACATCCTGTCCAAGTCGATGGGTTCGTCGAACGCGATCAACATCGTCCACGCCACCGTCAAGGCGCTGCGCTCCCTCGAGGAGCCGGAGGCCGTGGCGGCCCGCCGTGGGCTGTCGATCGAGCACGTGACCCCTGCAGCCCTGCTGCGCGCCCGCGAGGCGGAGAAGACCGCGAAGGCAGGTGCCTGATGGTCCGGCTGAAGGTGACCCAGACCAAGTCCGTCATCGGCGGCAAGCAGAACCAGCGAGACACGCTGCGGAGCCTCGGCCTCAAGCGCATCGGCGACGTCGTCGTCAAGGAGGACCGTCCTGAGATCCGCGGCATGGTCGCAACGGTGACGCACCTCGTCACCGTCGAGGAGGTCGACTGACCATGGCAACCAAGAAGAGCGACGCCGAGGGCACCGAGAAGGCTGCCCCGGCCGAGAAGACGACGGCCAAGGCCGCGAAGCCTTCCGCCGACAAGGCGAAGGCCGCTCCGGCCAAGGCGGACAAGCCCGCGAAGGCCGGGGCGGAGAAGGCTGAGAAGCCGGCCGCCAAGGCTGCCGCGAAGCCTGCCGCCGAGAAGGCGACGGCCGCAGCCGAGAAGGCCGACAAGGCGGAGAAGGCTTCTGCGGCGAAGTCCGCCACGAAGCCGGCGGCCGAGAAGGCCGCTCCGGCCAAGGCGGCTGCGAAGGCTGCGCCGGAGGGGCTGGGCGGCACGCTGCGCATGCACCACCTGCGGCCCGCGCCTGGCGCCCACACGCCGAAGACCCGGGTGGGTCGCGGTGAGGGCTCCAAGGGCAAGACGGCCGGTCGTGGCACCAAGGGCACGAAGGCCCGGTACCAGGTGCCCGAGCGGCGCGAGGGTGGCGGCATCCCGCTGCACATGCGCCTGCCGAAGCTGCGTGGGTTCAAGAACCCGTTCCGCACGACGTACCAGGTGGTCAACCTCGACAGGCTCGCCGAGCTCTACCCGCAGGGTGGCACGGTGACCGCCGAGGACCTCGTGGCCAAGGGCGCCGTCCGCAAGGGCGAGCCGGTCAAGGTGCTCGCCACCGGCGACATCTCCGTGAAGCTCGACGTCGCGGTGCAGTCCGTCTCCGCCGCGGCCAAGGAGAAGATCCTCGCCGCCGGCGGATCGATCCAGGACTGAGGTGGCACGGCCCGGGCCACCGTGGTGGCCCGGGCCTGCACCGAAGGACCCCAGATCTGAGTTAGGGTGCCAGGCGGCAGCGGCGGAGCGTCGAGGACGACGCCCGTGACCGACGCCGGCACGACGAGACACCGCTGATCGAGCGGAGCAGGAGGACAGGTGCTCAGCGCATTGGTCCGGGCCTTCCGGACGCCAGACCTGCGGCGCAAGCTGCTGTTCACCATCGGCATCGTCGTGGTGTTCCGGATCGGTTCGTTCCTGCCGACGCCGGGCGTCGACTACGGCAACGTGCAGCAGTGCGTCGAGCAGATGGGCACCGACAACAGCCTGCTCGGGATGGTCAACCTGTTCAGCGGCGGGGCGCTGCTCCAGCTGGCGGTGTTCGCGCTCGGCATCATGCCGTACATCACCGCGAGCATCATCATCCAGCTCCTGCGTGTGGTCATCCCGCGCTTCGAGGCACTCCACAAGGAGGGCCAGAGCGGCACCACGAAGCTCACGCAGTACACCCGCTACCTCACGGTCGGCCTGGCGATCCTGCAGTCGACGACGATCGTCACGATCGCTCGTAGCGGCCAGCTCTTCTCGGGCTGCAGCGTCGACGTGATCCCCGACAAGAGCGTCATGACGATCCTGCTGATGGTCATCACGATGACCGCCGGTACCGCCATGATCATGTGGCTCGGGGAGCTCATCAGCGAGCGCGGCATCGGCAACGGCATGTCGCTGCTGATCTTCACGCAGATCGCCGCCCAGTTCCCGACCTCGATGTGGTCGATCGCCGGCGGCAACAACGGCGTCACCAAGTTCGTGATCGTGATGCTGGCCGTGGTCCTCGTGATCGCCCTGGTGGTCTTCGTCGAGCAGTCGCAGCGCCGCATCCCGGTGCAGTACGCGAAGCGCATGGTGGGCCGGAAGATGTACGGCGGCTCCAGCACCTACATCCCGATCAAGATCAACATGTCCGGCGTCATCCCGGTCATCTTCGCGTCGTCCCTCCTGGCGGTCCCCGGGCTCATCGCCCAGTTCGGCGACCAGAACTCGGAGTGGGTGCAGTGGCTCGCGCGGAACCTCGTGCGCCAGGACGCGCCGCTGTACATCCTCGGCTACGTCGCGCTGATCATCTTCTTCGCGTACTTCTACACCGCGATCACGTTCAACCCGGACGAGGTCGCCGACAACATGAAGAAGTACGGCGGCTTCATCCCGGGCATCCGGGCGGGCCGCCCGACCGCGGAGTACCTCGAGTACGTGCTGTCCCGGATCACCGCGGTCGGCTCGGTGTACCTCGCGATGGTGGCGATGATCCCGCTGCTGGTCTTCATCGCCCTCGGCGTGGGCACCAACATCTCGTTCGGCGGCACCTCCATCATGATCATCGTCGGTGTCGGTCTCGAGACGGTGAAGCAGATCGAGTCCCAGCTCCAGCAACGCCACTACGAAGGGTTCCTGCGGTGAGTGCTCGCCTGGTCATCATGGGTCCCCAGGGGTCCGGCAAGGGCACCCAGGCAGCACGCATCTCCACGCACTTCACAGTCCCGGCCATCTCGACCGGCGACATCTTCCGCAGCAACATCGCGCGGGGCACCGAGCTGGGCGCGCTCGCTCAGGGCTATACCTCGCGGGGCGAGCTCGTCCCGGACGAGGTGACCAACGCCATGGTGCGGGAGCGCCTCGGCCAGCCCGACGCCGCGGACGGCTTCATCCTCGACGGCTACCCCCGGAACGCCGCGCAGGTCGCGGAGCTCGACGCGATCCTGGCAGACCTCGGCGCGCGGCTCGACGCGGTCATCCAGCTCACGGCCGAGCGCGCCGAGCTCATGGCCCGGATGCGCCGGCGGGCCGAGCTCGAGGGCCGCGCCGACGACACCGAAGAGGTCATCAACCGGCGCCTGGACATCTACGACGCCGAGACGGCTCCGCTCGCCAAGGCCTACGCCGACCGCGGCCTCCTGGTCTCGGTCGACGGCATCGGCGAGGTGGACGAGGTGACCGACCGGGTGCTCGGGGCGCTCGGCGCCAAGGTCTGAGGATGCTGGGCCGCGAGCGGATCGAGTACAAGGACGACGCCCAGATCCGGAAGATGAGGGCCGCCGGGCTCGTGGTGGCGGACGCCCTTGCGGCCGTCCGGGCGGCCCTGGCGCCGGGCCTCACGACGGCCGACCTGGACCGCATCGCGGCCGACGTGATCGCCGCCGCGGGCGCCACCCCCTCCTTCCTCGGGTACCACGGGTATCCGGCGACCCTGTGCGTCTCCGTGAACGACGAGGTCGTGCACGGGATACCCGGGCCACGCGTCCTCGAGCCCGGCGACGTGGTGTCCGTCGACTGCGGCGCGATCGTCGCGGGCTGGCACGGTGACGCCGCGTTCAGCGCGGTCCTCCCCGAGGCCGCGCCGGAGGACCTCGCCCTGGTGGAGGACACCGAGCAGGCCCTGTGGGCGGGCATCGCCGCGCTCGCGCTCGGCGACCGGCTCGGCGGCGTCGGAGATGCGGTGGAGGACGTCGTGGCGGCCTCCGGCCGCGAGTACGGGATCGTCCAGGAGTACGTGGGGCACGGCATCGGCCGGGCCATGCACCAGCCGCCGGAGGTCCTCAACTACCGGACGCGCGAGCGCGGTCCGCGCCTGAGGCCCGGGCTGTGCGTCGCGGTCGAGCCCATGCTCACGCGCGGCACGCGGCACACCGCCGTGCTCGCCGACGACTGGACGGTCGTGACCACGGACGGCGCGCGGGCAGCCCACTGGGAGCACACCGTGGCCGTGCGTGCGGAGGGCATCTGGGTGCTCACCGCGCACGACGGCGGCGCGGAGCGGCTCGGTGCGCTCGGCGTCACCGTCGCCCCGATCAGCTGACGACGGCGCGTCGACTGGACGAGGCGGCCGCGGCCAGTCCTGCGACCGGCCCCCGAGTTCCGGATCTGCGGCCGCATGCCGTAGGATGGCCCGTTGGGTGTGTACCCACGATTGAGCGTGCCCGGCACTGGCTCACCACGGTGGTCCCGCGGTGGTCCTGCTGGTACGACAGGGTGGTCACCCGTCCCCCTCGGTACACGGCGGCATCGTCCGCTGGTCTCGCGGGGTGTTCGAGTCCCTAGGAGTTAGCGGAGGACATGGCGAAGAAGGACGGCGTCATCGAGATCGAGGGCAGCGTGGTCGAAGCCCTGCCGAACGCGATGTTCCGCGTGGAGCTGGCGAACGGTCACCGGGTCCTCGCGCACATCTCGGGAAAGATGCGACAGCACTACATCCGGATCCTCCCCGAGGACCGGGTGGTGGTCGAGCTGAGCCCGTACGACCTGTCCCGCGGTCGCATCGTCTACCGCTACAAGTAGTCCACCCTCTGGCGCCAGTAGGTCGCCCGACAACGAACCGCCGCTGGAACGCGCGGCGGCGGAGGAACGAGCAATGAAGGTCAAGCCGAGCGTCAAGAAGATCTGCGACAAGTGCAAGGTGATCCGCCGGCACGGTCGCGTGATGGTCATCTGCGACAACCCGCGCCACAAGCAGCGCCAGGGCTGACGCGGGTCGGCGTCAGCCGACCAGGCACCCACGGGTGCCACCCAGCGCACGATCAACGCAAGCACCCCCGGTCGGAGGCCGGGGCCCGGGTACCGGGACGATCGTGCGGAGGACCTCCGAAGCAGTACAGGAGAAGGCACATGGCACGTCTCGTCGGCGTCGACCTGCCCCGCGACAAGCGGCTCGAGGTTGCGCTCACCTACATCTACGGCGTCGGGCGCACGCGCGCGCGTCAGACCCTCGCAGCGACCGGTGTCAGCCCGGACCTGCGCGTCAAGGACCTCGGCGACGCCGAGCTGGTCGCCCTGCGCGACTACCTCGAGGCGAACTACAAGCTCGAAGGTGACCTCCGCCGTGAGGTCGCGGCGGACATCCGCCGCAAGGTCGAGATCGGCAGCTACCAGGGCCTGCGGCACCGCCGCGGCCTTCCTGTGCGCGGCCAGCGGACCAAGACCAACGCCCGCACCCGCAAGGGACCCAAGCGCACCGTGGCCGGGAAGAAGAAGGCCCGCAAGTAGCCCGCCCCGCCCCGACAGACCGAACGGACAAGGAACCTCATGCCTCCCAAGACCCGCTCCGCCGTCCGCAAGCCGCGGCGCAAGGAGAAGAAGAACATCGCCGTGGGCGTGGCCCACATCAAGAGCACCTTCAACAACACGATCGTGTCGATCACGGACCCGTCGGGTGCCGTCATCGCGTGGGCGTCCTCCGGCCAGGTCGGCTACAAGGGCTCGCGCAAGTCGACGCCGTTCGCCGCCCAGCTCGCTGCGGAGGCGGCCGCCCGCCGCGCCCAGGAGCACGGCATGAAGAAGGTCGACGTCCTCGTCAAGGGGCCCGGCTCGGGCCGTGAGGCCGCGATCCGGTCGCTCCAGGCGACCGGCCTCGAGGTCGGCTCCATCCAGGACGTCACGCCCCAGGCGCACAACGGCTGCCGCCCTCCGAAGCGTCGCCGCGTCTGACCCTGCGGTGGCACCCGGCCGACTCCGGTCGGCCGGGCGCTCCGGCTCGCACGCACTTCCAGCACGACCCTGCCGGGTGGACCGAGTCCCGGCAGGGAGTGATGCGTCATATGGCGGACGCACACTGAGAGGACAGTCACAGTGCTCATCGCACAGCGCCCCACCCTGACCGAAGAGGTCGTCTCCGAGAACCGCTCGCGGTTCCTGATCGAGCCCCTCGAGCCCGGCTTCGGCTACACGCTCGGCAACTCGCTCCGCCGCACGCTGCTGTCGTCCATCCCGGGCGCCGCCGTAACCTCCATCCGGATCGACGGCGTGCTGCACGAGTTCTCCACCGTGCCGGGTGTGAAGGAGGACGTCACCGAGATCATCCTGAACATCAAGGAGCTCGTGGTCTCCTCCGAGAACGACGAGCCCGTCGTCATGTACCTGCGCAAGCAGGGTCCCGGGACGGTCACCGGTGCGGACATCACGCCGCCGGCCGGCGTCGAGGTGCACAACCCCGACCTGCACATCGCCACGCTGAACGGCAAGGGCAAGCTCGAGATCGAGCTCACCGTCGAGCGCGGCCGCGGCTACGTCTCCGCCCAGCAGAACAAGCAGTACGACGCCGAGATCGGCCGCATCCCGGTCGACTCGATCTACTCGCCGGTCCTCAAGGTCACCTACAAGGTCGAGGCGACCCGTGTCGAGCAGCGCACCGACTTCGACAAGCTGATCGTCGACGTCGAGACGAAGCCGGCCATCGCCCCGCGCGACGCGCTCGCCTCCGCCGGCAAGACGCTCGTCGAGCTCTTCGGCCTGGCCCGCGAGCTCAACGTCGAGGCCGAGGGCATCGAGATCGGCCCGTCGCCGACGGATGCCGCTCTCGCGGCGGACCTGGCGCTGCCCATCGAGGAGCTGCAGCTGACCATCCGGTCGTACAACTGCCTCAAGCGCGAGGGCATCCACACCGTGGGCGAGCTCGTCGCCCGCAGCGAGGCCGACCTGCTGGACATCCGGAACTTCGGTGCCAAGTCGATCACCGAGGTCAAGGAGAAGCTGGCCGGTCTGGGGCTGAACCTCAAGGACAGCCCGCTGGAGTACGACGCATCGGCGTACTACGACGACGCCGACTACGGCGACGACGAGCTGTCCTGACCCACCGGCCCGGCTGCGCCGGACCCGCGACCTTCCAGAACTCAAGGAGTACAGACCATGCCCACTCCCAGCAAGGGCCCGCGGCTCGGTGGCGGTCCGGCGCACGAGCGGCTGATGCTCGCGAACCTCGCGACCAGCCTGTTCCAGCACCGTCGGATCACCACCACGGAGACCCGTGCCAAGCGGCTGCGCCCGCTGGCCGAGCGGCTCATCACCTTCGCGAAGCGCGGCGACCTGCACGCTCGGCGCCGTGTGCTTACGGTGGTGCGCGACAAGAGCGTCGTGCACGAGCTGTTCACCGAGATCGCCCCGATGATGGCCGAGCGTGAGGGTGGCTACACCCGCATCACGAAGATCGGTCCCCGGAAGGGTGACAACGCCCCCATGGCCGTGATCGAGCTGGTGCAGGAGCGCCTCAGCCCGAAGCAGGCGACGGTGAAGGAGGCGGAGAAGGTGACCAAGAAGGCAGCCAAGAAGGAGTCGGCTCCCGCGAAGGCGGAGAAGACCGAGAAGGCCGAGCAGGCCGAGGCGGCGACCGCCGGTGAGCCCACGGACGTCGAGGAGACCCAGGGCAACCTGGACGCCACCGGCGAGCGCGAGGTGCCGGGCGAGGACACCGACGTCGAGGCGGTCGAGGCCGCCGTCGAGGAGTCCACGGCCGACGACGCCGACAAGGCCTGATCACCCGGCACGTGACGAGGGGCCCGGACCGCACGGTCCGGGCCTCTCGTCGTCCCGGGGGTTGCATGGTCGACCGGGTCGACGGGCTCGCGAGCCCGCGCCGGTGCGGTCGGTCTACCGTGGTGCCGTGGCCGGTGTCCCCGTGGTCCTGCTGCACGGTGCGCGGGTCTCCCGCACCATGTGGCGCCCGCAGCTCGAGGCGCTGCGCCGCGCCGACCGGACGGCGCTGGCCATCGACCTGCCCGGCCACGGCGAGCGGATGGGTGAGCGGTTCACGGTGGCGGGCAGCCTCGCCGCGATCAGCCGGGCGGTCGACGACGTCGGGGGTCGGGCCGCGCTGTGCGGGCTCTCGCTCGGCGGCTACCTCGGCATGCACCATGCGGCCCGCCGTCCCGACCAGGTGGCAGGCCTGGTCGCCGCGGGGTGCTCGAGCGTCCCGGACCAGCTCGCGACGTCGGCGTGGCTGCTCGCGGTCCGCGGGTTCTTCATGCGGCTCCCCGACAAGGGGGCGTGGTTCAACCAGCGGCTCGTCGACGCCGCGCTCCCCCCGGAAGGCGCTGCCGCCGCGGGGGAGGGCGGGTTCGCGCTCGAGGTGATGGGGGACCTGCTCACCGAGGTCCGCACCATCGACCCGCGCGCGGACCTGGCCCGGACACGGTGCCCCGTGTGGCTCGTGAACGGTCAGCTCGACCACTTCCGCTTCCAGGAGCGTGCGTTCGCCGCGGCGGCGCCGGATGCGCGGGTGGTCGTCATCCGTGGTGCCACGCACCTGGTGAACCTCGTACGGCCGGTGGCCTTCAGCCGCGTCCTGCTCGAGGTGCTCGACGCGGTCGACGGCCGGGAGGCCGCTCGGCCGCCGGCTGCTCCGTCGTCAGAGGTGCTGCCCGTGGGGCAGCGTCCAGGCGCGGACGCCGCCGACGATGCCGGCTGAGTTCGGCACCACGACGACGTCGTCGCCGAGGGCGGCGAGCGTCGCCGGTCGGATGCGGCGCGCGTTCCCGCCGCCCAGGTAGAGCCGGTCCCAGCGGAACACGGGCCGCAGGCCGTCGACGGCGCGCTGCACCCGCCGCGACCAGGCGCCGTCCCCGAGCCGTCGCCGCTCGTGCTCGCCGAGCCAGCCGTCGTAGGTCGCGCCGCGTCGCACGGGGGCGTGGGACAGCTCGATGTGGGGGGCGAGCCGGCCGCCGTCGAAGAGTGCGGAGCCCAGCCCGGTGCCCAGGGTGAGCACGAGTTCGAGCCCCGTCCCGGAGATCACCCCCGCGCCGTGCACCTCCGCGTCGTTGAGCACGATCACGGGGTACCCCAGACCGGCGGTGAAGGCTGCGGCCATGTCACGGCCCGCCCAAGCGGCGACCAGCTCGGGGACGACGGCGGAGCGTGGGCCGGACCGGGTGACGTAGTGCGGCGTGGCGACGACGACGCCGTGCCGGATCATGCCGGGCATGCCCACGGTGCCCCGGTCCGCGCCGGGCAGCTGCGCGGCGAGCGCGGCGACCGTCTCCACCAGTCGCTCGGGCGGGAGCGGGTACGGGGTCGGGACGCGCACCGGCGGGACGTGCATGGTGCCGCCGGCGTCGAGGACGGAAGCCTTGATCCCGCCACCGCCGCAGTCGACGGCGAGGGTCCGCGTGTCGGGCATCTCCCGACCATAGAGCGCTGTTGCACGTTCCCGCGGCCCTGGGGTGCCGGACGGGTCAACCGCCGCCGACCCCGCCGTCCCGCGCCGCCCGGCGCCGGATCTGGGCCACCTCGTCCGCACGCAGCCGCAGGGACACGAGCAGCGCCTCGTGGAGCGACGCGTCGGCGGCCTCCGCAGCGGCGTGCCAGGCGGCTTGTCCGTCACCCGTGATGCCCGCGCCGGTGAGGAGTGCCACGAGCTGGGTCCGGTCGAGCGCCCAGGTCCGTTCGCCGTCCCGGCCCTGCGCGAGCGCCGCCAGGATCGACCGCTGCTGCCCCCGCAGCTGCTCGATCTGGAGCTCCAGGTCGCTCAGGCGGACGGCGAGCGCCTCGACGAGGGCCGGCGTCGCCGAGTCGAGCAGGCGCCGGATCGTCTCCAGCGGCAGGCCCACCTGCCGGAGTCGGCAGATCGTCGCGAGCCGCGCCTCGTCGGCGCCGCTGTAGCGGCGGTATCCGCCCGCCGACCGCGACGACGGAGCGAGCAGGCCGAGTCGGTCGTAGTACAGCAGCGTGCTCCGCGAGAGGCCGAACCGGGCGGCGAGGCGCCCGACGGTCAGGCCCCCGTCGGGTGCCCCACCAGCGCCGTGCCCGTCCGCAGGAAGTGGTTCGCCTGGGCCTCCCGCAACGTCCACAGGGCCTGCTGGTCGGCGGGCGTCCAGCCCAGCACGTCCGCCTCGCCCGCGCGGGACAGCGCTGTCGCGGTGGTGACCACCTCGGCGGTCGTCGTCGCCCCTCCCGCCGGCGTCAACCGGAACGCGAGCGTCCGGACCGCGCGCGGCGTCACGATCGTGTACTCGATCCGCCGCGGCGGCTCGTAGAGGGTGGTGATCCATGTCTCGTCCCGCTCCCGCGTGAACACGCAGCCGAGCTCGGCCACTCCGCTGGTGCTGTGGATCATGGTGCACGACCAGTCGGGGATCCATGCGTACTCCCGCACCGGGCAGAGGAGAGGGAAGACCTCGTCGGGGGTTCCGTCGAACGTCAGGGTCGTGTCGAAGAGGACGCGGACGGCGTCTGTGGTTGTCATGGTCATGAGGCTCGACCGTGAAGCCGTAGACAGGTCAAGCCGCGCCCCGTCGACATGGGTAGCGTGACGACCCGTGAGCACGATCAGGGTGCGCCTCGACCTCGGGTACGACGGCTCCGACTTCGCGGGCTGGGCGAGCCAACCGGGCCTGCGCACGGTCCAGGGCACCCTCGAGGAGGCGCTCGGCACGGTGCTGCGCTGCCCGCCGCCGCGGCTCACGGTTGCCGGTCGCACGGACTCCGGGGTGCACGCGCGCCGCCAGGTCGCACACCTCGACCTCGACCGCGACGTCTGGCGGGCCGTGTGCGGACGGATCGAGGGCACCCCCGCGCAGGTCCTGGTCCGCCGCCTCTCCGGGGTGCTGCCGTCCGACGTCGTCGTGCACGCGGCGAGCGAGGCGCCGCCCGGGTTCGACGCGCGCTTCTCCCCGCTGCGCCGCCGGTACGCCTACCGGGTGGCGGACGAGCCGGCCCTGGTGGACCCGCTGCACCGCGTGGCCGTGCTCCGGCACCGGGTGCCGCTCGACGCCGACGTCATGCACCGGGCCGCGCAGCCGCTCGTCGGGCTCCACGACTTCGCCGCCTTCTGCAAGCCGCGACCGGAGGCGACCACGATCCGCACGGTGCTCGCGCTCGACGTCGAGCGGCCGGCCGAGGGCGCCGACGCCGGCCTGGTCACGATCACGATCGAGGCGGACGCCTTCTGCCACTCGATGGTGCGGTCGATCGTCGGTGCGCTGCTCGCCGTCGGCGAGGGCCGCCGCCCCGAGGCCTGGCCCGGCGAGCTGCTCGCCGCCGGGCTGCGCGCCGCGACGGTCGCTCCCGCTCAGGGGCTCACGCTCGAGCAGGTGGTCTTCCCGTCCGACGCCGAGCTGGCGGCGCGGGCCGAGCAGACGCGGGCGCGCCGGGTCGCCCCCGTGGCGCCGACGGCCGATGACGCCGGCGGGTGCGGCTGCGCGGACGCCGAGCGCTAGGGGTACGGCCAGGGCGGCTGGTCCGGCTGGGTCCGGCTGGTCACACGTCGGGCGGCGACTCGGCCTGCTCGTCGGTGGGCGGCTCGGCGTCGGTGTCGGCGTCGATGAGGTGCATGGCGGCCTCCTCCGCGGTGGCGCCGCCCCCGGCGAACCCCGCGTCCACGGCCATGGTGTCGGCCGTCGGCATCCCCATGGCGTCGGGCACGTCCGCGGTGAGCCGCCCGGTGCGGTCGACGTCCCGCGCGCCGGCGTCGGGGCCCGCGTCGGTGTCCCAGACCTCCGGCTCCTCCTGCGCGAGCTTGTCCGCCATCGACTCACCGAGCACCTGGTCCAGGTGGGTCTCCAGCCGGTTCCCGGGTGGGCGTTCGGGCGGCGAGTACCCCTCGTCGAGGACCGAGTCGACGCCGCGGTCCAGGAGGGTGTCCTCCTGCTCGAGCTGGTCGGTGTCGCCCTCGGCCACGGTCTCCGGGTCGGGCGAGGTGGCCGGCGTGCCGCCGCTGTCGAAGTCGCTCGGGCTCGTCATGCGTCCACCGTCGCACCTGGCCGACGGCGTCGCATCCCCGCGCCCGCCCGAGTGGAGCACGGTGGCGCCACCGTGCTCCACTCGGGCGGATTCGCCGCCACCTTGCTCCACTCGACGGGGGGAACTCGGTCGACGGGCGTCCGGAGGGTCGTCACACTTGCTCCTCGTGGGCCACCTCGAGATCAACGACGTCGGCTTCGTGCTGCCCGACGGGCGGCCGCTGCTGAACGGCATCCAGCTCCGGGTCGGCGAGGGCGCCCGGATGGCTCTGGTCGGCCCGAACGGCGCCGGCAAGACGACGCTGCTCCGCATCGTCGCGGGCGACACGCAGCCGCACACCGGCGCCGTGGTGCGCAGCGGAGGGCTCGGCGTGATGCGCCAGTTCGTCGGGCGGATCGACGACGACCGCAGCGTGCGGGACCTCCTCGTCTCCCTCGCGCCGCCCGCCGTCCGTGACGCCGGCGCGGAGCTCGCCGCCGCGGAGCTCGCCATGATGACCACCGACGACGAGCCCACCCAGATGCGCTACGCGCACGCGCTCGCCGACTGGGCGGACGTCGGCGGGTACGAGGCGGAGGTCGGCTGGGACAAGGTGACCGACGCTGTGCTGTCGGTGCCGTTCGAGCGGGCGCAGTACCGCGAGGTCCGGACGCTCTCGGGCGGTGAGCAGAAGCGTCTGGTGCTGGAGGCCCTCCTGCGCGGCCCCGACGAGGTTCTGCTGCTGGACGAGCCCGACAACTTCCTCGACGTGCCGACCAAGCGCTGGCTCGAGGCCGCGCTCGCGGCCTCGGGCAAGACGGTGCTGTACGTCAGCCACGACCGCGAGCTGCTGGCCCGGACGGCGACCCACGTGGCGAGCCTGGAACCGGGTGCCGCGGGGTCGACGCTGTGGGTGCACGGTGGCCGGTTCGCGGACTTCGCCGGTGCCCGGCGCGAGCGGATGGCCCGCCTGGAGGAGCTGGGCCGCCGGTGGGACGAGGAGCACGCCAAGCTCAAGGAGCTGGTCCTCACCCTGAAGACGAAGGCGGCCTTCAACGACGGCCTCGCGTCCCGCTACCAGGCGGCCCAGACCCGCCTGCGCAAGTTCGAGGAGGCCGGGCCGCCGCAGGCGCCGACGCCGGAGCAGCAGGTGACGGTGCGGCTCACCGGGGGCCGGACCGCCAAGCGGGCCGTCGTCGCGGCAGGGCTGGAGCTCACGGGACTGATGCGTCCCTTCGACCTGGAGGTGTGGTTCGGCGAGCGCGTCGCGGTGCTGGGCTCCAACGGCTCGGGCAAGACGCACTTCCTGCGGCTGCTGGCGGCCGGGGGCACGGACCCGGACCGCGAGCACGCCCCGGTCGACGGCGGGCGGGCGGTGGCGCCGGTCCGGCACACGGGCCGCGTGACTCTCGGCTCCCGCGTGCGGCCCGGCTGGTTCGCCCAGAACGACACGCACCCGGAGCTGGCGGACCGGACGCTGCTCGAGATCCTCCACCGGGGCGAGGGCACCAGGCCGGGCATGGCGCGCGACGGCGCGAGCCGGGCGCTGGACCGCTACGAGCTCGTGTCCGCCGCCGAGCAGCGGTACGGCACGCTGTCCGGCGGGCAGCAGGCGAGGTTCCAGATCCTCCTGCTCGAGCTCTCCGGTGCCACCCTGCTGCTGCTCGACGAGCCGACGGACAACCTGGACCTGCACTCGGCCGAGGCGCTGGAACGGGGACTTGCGGCGTTCGAGGGCACGGTGCTCGCGGTCACGCACGACCGGTGGTTCGCGCGGACGTTCGACCGGTTCCTGCTCTTCGGCTCCGACGGTGCGGTCGTCGAGACGCCCGAGCCGGTGTGGGACGTGGCCCGGGTGGAGCGTGCCCGGTAGCGGTCCGGTGCCGACGCGGTAGCGGCCCGGTCGCTGCCCGGCCGGCCGACCCGGCCGTCAGACGACCAGGGCGACGGCCAGGCCCACCATCACGACGGCGATCCCGCCGTCGAGCCACCGCCAGGCGGCGGGGCGTCCGAACACCGGCCCCAGGCGCCCCGCGCCGAACCCGAGCGCGCTGAACCAGGTGACGCTGGCGACGGCGGCGCCGGCCGCGAAGAGCCAGCGGCCGGCGTCGGCGTGCTGGTTCGCCATGGCGCCCAGCAGCACGACGGTGTCGAGGTACACGTGGGGGTTGAGGAAGGTGAACCCCAGGCAGGCGAGGACGACGCCGGTGCGGCCGGCCGGTTCGGA
>Ga0196970_1000466_pt1 | contig 46627 bp, 54 predicted proteins | sample S1v_513CmetaG_FD_148672 | JGI IMG/M metagenome (GOLD analysis project Ga0196970, IMG submission 148672) | Soil microbial communities from Anza Borrego desert, Southern California, United States - S1+v_5-13C | ecosystem: Environmental > Terrestrial > Soil > Desert | place: USA: California... | reverse complement strand
TCGTGAGTTGGTACGGAATAGGACTTTATGAATGTCAGGTGTGCTAGACCTGGCATTCAGCCATTTATAGGACATGTCATAGTACAGCTTATAAAAGACAATGTTAATTCTAAAGCAGATCCGCTCCCTTAGACAAGCCTTTTTTGGGCTAAATAACTAATATTCCGCCCCTTATTGTCAAACTCAATCCGCTTCTCTAGACGCCATATTACCAAACATTTCCACATTCCAACAACCTCACCGGTTTACATATCCCATCTAGAGAACCGCTTCTGGACTTCTGACCACAGTATAATATTGGACAAGATTATAGCTGGTATGATTGTTTTTGAATAAATACTGCAAATTTTATTTGTCGACTATACCGAGAAATGACCAATGGAAAATCCATATCTTGAAAACCCCGTCTACAACTGGCTTAAGTCTATTTGCCTGAAATTTTTGGACTCAACAAAATAATAATTAATCAGAGACGGCGCCTTTTCTTAAATTACGGATTCACTTCTGCCACGATAGCCACTTGATGTGTAGTCCTCCAGAAAATCCTTACTCAGTAAGTCATTAGCGATCAATAATTTGGCATATTTTCTTTTCGTTCTGTTGATGATTCTCGAGACATATGACTGCGATATTCCTAAGCGCCTTGCAATCTCTCCTTGACTGCACCCGAAAAAGTAATACATACGAAACGCCCTGACGTCTACTCCCTGACCCTTAATAACTTGGTGAAGCAGAAGCTTTATCGTGTCACCATCAACATCCTTGTCATGAGATGAGATATCCGAGACAAGCACATCCCGCAGTCGTAAAGAATTTCCATCCGAGTTCTCACTCAATATCCAGTCCAGGCTTATCTCAGATTTCTGCTTCTTTCGTTTGCGTAGCAGCATCAGTATCTGGTTATCTATGCACTTACAGGCGTAGGTTGCAAATGAAATGCCTCGTTCCACATCAAATGACTTCGCTGCCTTCCAGAGCCCGGTTAGCACCTCCTGCTGCAGGTCATCAGCACAATCGAAAGGCAGGGTTAGTTTATTTCGCCACTTATGTAACTGATAAAATGCTAAGGGCATATTTCTATCGAATAATTCTTTCCAGTCCCCTGTCATCCTCATAGCCCTCCTTTAGCTCATGGCACTCCTTTCGAGGCGTTCTGCTTGTCTGCGCTGTTTCAGGGCGTTTCCACCCCTAAGTCCTCGTTCAGCCAAGTTTATGTTCTGGACCTTCCTGACAGCCTTGTATAGCTGCGGGTCCACCCGTTGAAGTTTATCGTTAAGATCGAGCCACACAGTAGACTTCGAACATCCAAATTCATGAGCAGCCGCCCTAACTGTTGCCTTATTCTCAATAACATACTGTGCTACTCGGACTACCCTAGTTCTGATTGCATCTTCCAATGATGGACTAGCCTCCCATTCTGTCGCAAAAGCACCAGGACTAAAGGGTCTAGTCTCTGGTGCTTCTACTTGCGGATATCTGTTATGTATCTAATAGCGGTTACTGGACACTCCTCGTATGTGATAAGTCCACCTCCTTTAGACCTTTTTGACGGCCTGACCGATGGCCTGGTTAAGGGCCTCTCCGGGTTTATTTGCCTGTCGAATTTTATTTATGGCCTCGTTTATCCATGGCGGTAACGCCTTTGTATGAAAGCACTCGTCGAGATAAATGCCCTTCTTCACCTGACTATCCCAGATGGTGTGCCAGTTTCGTTCGAGAACTGCCCGATAGCTCTCATCCGAACACATCATGGCGTATTCCTCTCGGCTCATGTTGTCGATTTGCTGCTGCCTCCAGACAAGGTATCTGCCCCGGGATGTTTTCCATACATCCGGACCGTTGTTCGTGGTGGGTGGTGCCTGCTTGAGTCTTATGGCTTCTAGCAACTCCGCTATCTTCGGAAAAAATTTTGTGGAATGAATCAGCTCGATGATGGCGGTTTCACAGGTTATCCGGGTATAGGGCAGCAGAGCGCAGACGTATTCGGAATATGTATCCGGCTGAAGTCTTTTGTCAAAAGATGCCTCGAGGCGGTGTATTAGGCCTTCCGCTTCGTTTTGGGTCATGGCTCCCCTCCATCTCAGCCAGCCTTTCGGCTATAGCCTTCTGACGTTGCTCACCTTCATCACTATATTCATTCAGACGCCGTAATCGGACAGCCATCTCGGTTTTTACATGGTTGTAACGTAGGCGGTCCTGCTGCCAGCCCTCCAGGGTCAGGATACCTTCCCTCACACAGCGCTCAAATATTTTATAGATATAGCTCAGGCGCATAGTGCCATTCTCACAGGCATCTTTCATTACGGCCTGCATCAGCTCAGAGGTTAGGCCATCTTCTGCATAAGATGCAATGCGCTCTACGGCTAGAGGGCTTAACATCTGACAGGCATTGGTTTGCCAATATTTGCAGACCTCGGCTACCGGGTCTGTTAAGCCTTCTACCATTTCCTTTGTCCACCTCGATTACCATGATTTGTGGTCTATTAATAATATTGTTGGTGCTTTATCATAGAAGTGTAGTCCACCAACAATATGAATTTAGGCCTAACGACATAGAACTGCTGGGAGGTATCACATCATGACTGTCCGCGTAATACAGATTGACTCCGATACCCGGCGGGTTTTCGTATCATTTGAGAAGTGGGATATCGACCGATGGGAGCAGATTCGAATTCTAAAGGCCTTATACTTCACAGAGCTAGACGCTTTGACATACTACACAGACCTCGATATCGAAGACGACCCTCAAGAGTTCCTAGAGGAGATTAAGCGAGAGATAGATGCCTTGAACCCAGAACCTGAACCCTGGGACTACGGAATCTCAGACCACGATTTTATTGATTTTCGTAACGCATAGCTCGGGCCTAACGGCTGCGGGCTTTTTCTTTTCTACTCAATTACCGGTAGCAAGATAGAAAGTCTATTTTCCATAGCTTTGACCTTCTCGATCCATCCTTGGCCCATGATGCGGTTAACCTCGAAGATGAACAGGTCGATAGCTCGGCCCACGATATATGTAAGCAGAATCTCCTGGGTACGGCTGAGCGAAACTATACTTTTTGCCCAGGCCAGAAAGCCTTTAAGGACTTCATCTCGCTTTACAGCGCCTAGGCCTGACTGTTTCCACTTTTCTTCTGCCATGACCACCAAGTCAAAAATCTTATCCCAAATAGCATCCCAGGCTGCGTTTGCCGCATCTCCCAGCAGCTCTTCGATAAAGGCCATTGATACAGCGAGGGTTGTCTTATTCATCTGTTGATCGCCTCCTCATTACCAAAGTTTTATGATTGAACCTTGTCCTGTTATCACTAAAAAAAGAAGCTGCCTAAATTTGGCAACTTCTTCTTTATGGGTGGACTGGGAATGGAGGTTGGATTAGGAGATATCTATTACATCGGTGAGATCGACGTCTCAGCTTCCACAAGCTACGACATATTTCTACCTTCAAAATGCCACAAAGAATTTATTGACAATTTCCAGCACTAGTACTAGGATTAGTACTAAGATTACTAATCCTAGTACTAGGAGGATTACTTATGAGCCGTTTTTCAGTTCCGACCCACCTTGACCATAAACCTATTTATGTAATCACCGACTATAACAATATCGATGGGCCGTACCCCGCTAATACAACAGATGCCCAGCATCTAAGTCTTGGGGTTTCTCAATGGTCAGCCAATGAATTGTCTGTTAAAGTACTTAGACACTCGGGCAATCGCTGGTCTCGGCAATCGGAAGAACTCCCTCCTCATAGAGCTATTGACCTCGTCTCGCTGCTTACAGTTGCCTATGGATATTACAAGAGTGGTACGCCCCGCAATAAGAGTACAATCCAAAGCGACAATTTCTCCATGGATGTTCAGATGATGCCCGAGGGTAATGACCTTTACGAGACGTTCAATTCCTACTTTAGCGAAAACGAAGAGCTTATCGCTGAACGTCTCAGGGCTCTATACAACTCCCTAGAACAACTTAAACAGAAGGGTGATATCTAACTTCGGACGGGACTAAAAAGGAGTAACTCTGGCAAGGGGCTACTCCTACTGAATTATTATTAAAATGGCAGAGGATGATGACTTTGGTTGTTTTCATTTCCCATATCACCGAGGAGAGTGAATTGGCAATAGCTCTAAAGGAAGTTATAGAGAGCAGCTTCCTAGGTATGGTTGAAGTGTTTGTATCGTCACATCGGGAAAATATCGCTCCGGGAGATGAATGGTTTACTCAAATCCTGGAATCCTTGAGAAGTTGCAGTGTTGAAATAGTCTTATGTAGTCCTAAGTCAATTCTTCGTCCTTGGATAAATTTTGAGTTTGGTGCTGGCTGGGTTAGGAACATACCTTTGATTCCTTTGTGCCACTCTGGATTATCTCCAAGTAGATTACCCTCGCCAAATAACCTTAGACATGGGGTTGAGATAACCGATACCGGGATAAGAGGTATTCTTCACACAATCGCAAGAGAAATGTCAGCTCGTCAACCTATTCCTAATTTAGATGAATTCTTGAATCTGGCTAATAGGCTTCAAGACCAGTGGATGTACTGGGATAATTGTAAAACTGTTATCGAACAAGTAATGAATATTCATAGCGGACTCATTCCAGCACTTTACGATGGACCTGTACAAGTACTAATAACGGATACCTCATTAACATCGCTACGAGAGCTTGCATCCACATTTTTAGTTCCTCGAAACATCTTGTCAATTACCGACCAAAGCGACTTAATAGAGACAGACGACGGATGGTGTCGTCGTGTAACTGTCACTCCTGGCGAAAACTTTTTAAGTACTATTACTGATACCAGATTAGGTTTACATATACCAAGAATGGAATATGCAGGACATTGTTGGACATGTGGAACATGCAATAAAGAACTACATTTAGAGGATTTTTTAATTAGTTGTTATAGCGACAAATGCTACGGATGCAGGAATGAATTATTCCGGGCAGATATACACCCAACTATTTCAGGGCTAATCAGGTGCGATGCTAATACTATTCCTCTGCGTAAAGACGACCCCAACAAGCATATAACTGTGGGTTGGCAATGTAGTAAATGCGGCAAGTGGTTCCGTGTAGAGAAAAACCTCTATAAGTCTGTTTATGAGCGCTCGGATTATAAATGTATGGAATGTTGGGTAGAAGAGTGTAAAAAAGAAGCTCAGAGGTAGAAGTAATTAAAGCTCCTCGTAACTTCATGTTACCAAAGTTTTATGATTGAACCTTGTCCCGTTATCACCAAAAAAAAGCTGCCTAAAATTTGGCAGCTTCTTCTATTCTCGTTTGTGTAAACTTGGCGAGTTCTTTGAACGCACGGGGCCAAGGCAGCAGCTGTGTTGCAAAAGTTCTGACTGTCAGGCTGTTCGTAAGCGTAGAAACCGGGGCTATTGCGATGTGAGGAAATGGAAAAAGGACACCAAGAACATGGAATAAAAACCTCGTTATCTTGCCGTGGCGTGGGCATGGTATTGAGAGGTCAACTGCTTTTACTTGTATTATTTTAATCTCTCGCACAAAGGCAGGAGTTCTTCCAGTTTTGCGATGATACGCTTTTGCTCGGAAAGGGGCGGAAGCGGAATTAAGATTTTAGTGATATTATTTACAGCTAAGCCTGGTTGGGCGGTTGATGTAGCGTACTGATTTAGATTAAGCGCTCTTAGAAAGTATCCGCTCCACATAACATCGGTTAAATTAAAATGATCGACGACAACTGCATGCTCTGTTGCATAGAAATCCCCATGTGCAAAATTAATGTTGCCACAAAGTGCCCCTTGGCGGCCTATTAAGGCATAGCGACCGGATCTATTGTAAGTCTTTACATACCCTCTTTTACCGTTTCCACCGTAACAAAGATATGCATGATCCTCGGATTGTTCGTCGTATATATCACCGGAGGTAATGTTTTTACCTGACTGAAGGTGGAATATTTGGCCTATTCTAACCCACTTCCAACTCTCTGGAATATCAAACGGCTTTTCGTCCTCTGTAATTTCCGGTAAAGGCTTTTCTTTTTTGATGGTTCCTGCTTTAATGAGCCGTAGCTTTTCAGCCTGAATTTGCTGATACAATTCGTCCCCGGTACCTTCTTTCGGTCGCTGCTCCACCAGCTTGCCCCGAATAGCCGCCTGCAAGATGGATTTCTGCATATCGCCGGGGAACCGTTTGTTGAAGTCTTCAAGCTTGCTCCACGCCTGTTCATAGCGGTCGATGTATGGCAGCAGTTCTTCTATTTTGGCAACAATGCGCTTCTGTTCGGCAAGAGGTGGGAGCGGAATGAGGGCATTTTTTAGCATATCCTGTGTGATTTGATTAATTGTAGTAGTGCCCGTATCCCCCAATAGCAAATTTCTAAAGTATGCAGAATTGATGACATGTATAATGTATTCATTACAGATGCTTCTAAAGATTGCCATGAACGCCCCGAAGCTCATGCCATCTTGATCTATTATCGCAGCTTTTCCTACTAAGCGTTTACTGCCATTTCTGGCGCATATAAGGATGTCACCCTTGTTGCACATTTTGTTTTCAGGGATATTCATATTTACTCGAACAATGTCCTCATACGCCATTATACCGTCTCGAATGTTGCTAGAGCGCAAGACTATAGTGCCAGCTTCTGATATATCTTGTGGGTTATAAGTCAATCCTATGTTCGTATATCCAATTCTCCCTAAACGAACCCATTTCCAAGAATCGGGTATAGAAAAAGGCAAATCGTCTTCTGAAACATCGCTAATAATGTTTTTGCTTTTGGGCTTTACAGAATCCTCTTGAAGAATCGTTCCGTGAATCTGCTGACACAATTCCTCAGCTGTACCTTCCTCCGGTCGCTGCTCCACCAACTTACCCCGAATAGCCAGCTGCAGGATGCTGTTTTTCAACTCCTGTGGGGTCATTGCTTCGCACCCCCAAGAATGGCGGTAATATCAGCAAGCACACGGTCAATCTCTGCATTCAGAGAAGCCCGCTGTTCTTCGTACCGTTGAATCAGATCCATCGGGTCAAGAATCTCCTCTTCCTCATGGGGATATCCGCACTGGTCGAGGTTATAACCCAACTCCTCAGAAAGCTGTTGAACCGTGTATTTTTTCGCCTTGTCATAGCCGTCGACATTGAGCTCCTGCCGGTTATCCCACCATTCGATGACCGGAACAAAATGCTCCAGTTTCATAGGCTTCGTCTTGGAGAAGTGCTTATAACCCTTCGGCATATCCAAACGGTAGAACCATGTCTCCGTGGTCGGTTTTATGCGGTCAAAGAACAGAATGTTTGTGGTGATGGAGGTATATGGCGAGAACACACTGCTCGGCATACGTATAATGGTGTGCAGGTTGAATTCGGAAAGCAGTTTCTTCTTGATGGCAATCTTGGCATTGTCTGTGCCAAACAGAAAACCATCCGGTAGGATGACAGCCACTCTACCGTTTTTCTTCAAGCGGTACATGATAACAGACATAAAGAGATCAGCCGTTTCACTGCTGGCAAGGTCTGACGGAAAATGGTTCTTTACCTCTGCTTTTTCGCTACCGCCATACGGAGGATTCATCAGAACGACGTCAAACTGATCGTCCTCTGTGTAATCCAATACATCACGTAGCAGAGAGTTGTCATGATAGATTTTAGGTACGTCCAGGCCATGGAGCAGCATATTCGTTATACAAAGCATATACGGAAACTGCTTCTTCTCGATGCCGTAGATTGAATTATCATATTCAGTCTGGTCATCTGTGGTCTTTATTAGTGGAGCAAGTTCCTTCAGCCAGCTTATAATGAAGCCACCGGTGCCGCAGGCAAAGTCCGCCATCCGTTCGCCAATCTTCGGCTGAATCATCTTCGCCATGAATTCTGTTACCGCACGGGGTGTGTAAAACTCACCGGCAGAACCCGCGCTCTGCAATTCCCTGAGTATGGATTCATAGATTTCGCCGAAAGCGTGGCTTTCCTCATAGTCGCTAAAATCAAGTTCGTCTACGACATTGATGACCTGCCGGAGCAAGACACCGTCTTTCATATAGTTGTTGGCATCTTCAAAGGTTGTCTTGACGATGGACTTTTTAATAGGTGTGTCTGGGGTGACATTCAGTCCCTTGAGCGTGGGAAACAGAGTGTTGTTGATAAAGTCCAGCAAAGTGTCACCGGTCATGGCTTTACCACTTTTGTCATCCACAGCCCAGCTGTTCCAACGGCACTCCTCAGGGATGATGGATCGGTAATTGTCCTCGTCCATGTCCCAGTCCTGTTCCTTGGCGTCATATACCTTTAAAAACAACATCCATGCAATCTGCTCGATGCGCTGTGCATCACCGTTAATACCGGCGTCGTTGCGCATGATGTCGCGGATTCTTTTTACGAAATTTGATAAGCTCATGATGTTAACCTACCTTATACAGCTCTTTTTCCAGTTCCCGGATGGCATTAAAATACCCTTCTTTTCCGCCGAAGAACTGAGCTATCTTGGAAGGCTTACCGAATTTCAGGAACGGATCAAGCTTCAAAATCTCGGTCTTCTCAATTTCATAAATACCAGTGTTCATGTATTTGTCCAGAAGCGCTTCCAGAACATCACGAGCCACACCATTGAACTTACTAAGGAAATCACGTTTTTTCACGCTGTTGGCGCGTTCACGCCGCGTTAGAGGTGTCTGGTTAAACGCAACATGGCATATGAAATCAAAATCGTCCACATCAGACATACTTTGGTCAGCTTTCATGCTTTCTAAATCGATGCCGTGCTCGAAGAGCAAATCACGGATGCTTTCTTTCTTCTCTTCGGCAGACCACTGACGGATGAAATTATCAAGAGAAGCGTATGTGCCGAGAATGTTGGACTTGGTATAGTCCACGATGCTTTCCTGCCGGAGCAGTTTACCGTTGGCGTCATAAACCGAAACGGTCTTACCAATTATCTTGACTGTACAGCCGTGTTCATCAACAATAGACTTTTCTTTCGGATCAGGGCTGGGGCGGGGAGGTGTTACAGGGCCGGGGCCGGGCTTGGGACCGCCGTAATCATCATCCTGCTCAATTGGACCGTCCCAATCGGGGTCTGCAAACAAACGCGTGACATTGCGAAAATCCATGACTGTAAAGTGCGTTTTGCCTTCCTTCTCCCGGAGCCGAGTACCGCGACCGATAATCTGCTTGAACTCGGGCATAGAGCTGATCATCTGATCGAGGACAATCAGCTTAGTCATTTTGCAGTCTGCACCAGTGGAGAGAAGTTTCGATGTCGTCGCAATCACAGGGTAAGAAGCAGAAACGGAGATGAAATAATCGAGTTTGCTCTTCCCATACACATCGCTGCCTGTTATTCGAACCACATAGTCCGGGTTCTGCTGAACCATATCGGCATTGAGGTTGACCAGTGCTATTCTCATCCGCTCGGCGTGTTCCTCGGTAGCACAGAACACTATGGTTTTTTGCATTCGGTCGGTGCTATTCAGGTATTTAGTAATTTCGCGGGCAACTTCATTAATACGGGATTCAATGACGATGTTGTAGTCATAATCGCTGTTGGTATAGATGCGGTCTTCGATTTCCTGACCGTTAATATCTAACTGTTCTTTACACGGACGCCAGCCTTCGCCTATGTTGGTAAAAATGTTGATTACCTTGAACGGGGCAAGGAAACCGTCCTCGATACCTTCGCGCAAACTGTAGGTGTAAATCGGTTCACCGAAATAATCAATGTTAGAGATGTATTTTGTTTCCTTCGGCGTAGCGGTCATACCGATCTGTGTGGCCGAGGAGAAGTAATCAAGTATCTTACGCCAGTTGCTGTCCGCTTTTGCGGAACCCCGGTGACACTCATCTACGATGATGAGGTCGAAGAAGTCCTTCTGAAAAAATGACGCAAAGCGCATGACGGGGTCCTCATCGGGAACACCGTCTTCACTGTCATCATTTCCGGCAAGTTGCTGATACAGCGAGAAATAGACTTCATGAGAAGTGATGGTTACGGGGTCATCCTTTGCGAAGTTGATTTTATGAATTATCTTTTCAAGTGGAGCGAAATCCTGCTGGATAGACTGGTCAACGAGAATATTGCGGTCGGCAAGATACAGGACTTTTTTCTTCATACCGCTCTTCAGCAGACGGTAGACAATTTGAAAAGCTGTGTATGTCTTTCCGGTGCCGGTGGCCATGACCAGGAGCAGCCTCTGTTGACCTTTTGCAATGGCATCCATGGTGCGGTTGACTGCATTGCGCTGATAGTAGCGAGGAGCATAAGTCGTCTGGCTTGTGTAGTAGGGTTGAGAGATGATGTGTTTTTCCTGATCATTAAGACCGATACCGCCATTTGCTTCTGACTGGTATCTGGATATCAGTTCATCGGGAGAAGGAAATTCAGCCAAAAAAATCCGCCGTTCCTGCCCGGTCAGAAAGTCATGCTCATAAAAAGCGTCACCGTTGGAACTGTACGCAAACGGTACATCAAGCATCTGCGCATAGGTCATGGCTTGCTGCAAACCATAAGACACTGTATGATTGTTGTCCTTGGCTTCAACGATAGCAATCGGGTTGTTGTCATTGATATAAAGAACATAGTCGGCCTTTTTCGGCTTTTCACGGGACACAATATTACCCTTGAGGTTGATTTTGCCGTCCGTGATTTTGGTTTCCATCGTAATATGATCAGCGCTCCATTTTGCGGTGATCGCCGGAGTGATATATCGGAGCTTGATATCTTCTTCGGTCATCTGTTTTTTGTTGTTCACAAATTATCGCTCTTTTCCTCATCCGGGATGGAGTCCATGGCATCACTGTAATTACAGCAGAATGTGCCGCAGTTTTTTATCTAGAACATTTAGTATTACCGGCTCGTTCTGGCGCAGCCTGGTCATGGTGTTTCGATACACGCCGGCTGCTTTACTTAAATCCGCTTTGCTCATTTTCATATAACCCCGGAAATCCCATGTTCCTTCCGGGGCACTCATTTAATAATAATGATAATAAGTACTAGAATTGCAAGTGAAAGCTGTAAGCTCCAGAACTAGACACATAAGGAGTGCCTTCAGCTTTATACTTCACTAACCTCTTTCATTAACGGTCTTATCACACCATTCACCATAATCATTCAATTTCCCTACTTGTCCGATTCCTTGTGGCAGACTTCCCGGTCGTTACAACGCTTAAGAGTGTCTATATGAAAAAAGAGCTCTGACAAGAATATGTCTGTATAGTCAAGGGCGGGTGTTTTGAAGGTAGGTTCTAGCTGCACCTACCTGTAGCATGGGAAATTGTAAAAGACCTGTTCAAGGTCGGTTCAGGTAGAACCAACCGTAGGTTCTACCTGAACCAGAAACTAGATCCATATAACTATATAGTAGTAGTAGTGGTGGCGTAGCCCTCCCTGCGCTATAGCGTCGCAAAATGCAGCTATACTTGGATAGCTGGTCCTCACCATACAGAGTCCCCAATACTGCCGTCAGCGTTATTTAAAAAAAAGAAAAAGGCTGCTCATTTCGAGACAGCCTCTGCCTGCTTTTGTCGTTTTTCGATACGCCTTTCAGGAATTCGTTGAAGAGTTCCTCCTACTCCATTTAGCTCTCTTTCTCACCATTCCATTTAAGAGTAGAAACATTACGACTTAACCTCGTCATTCCCGAAAACAACTCGTAACAATATAGGCGTTATAAGTGTTGTAACCAAGGTCATAACGACCATCACCGAAAAGATATTGTGGTCGATTATCTTATTTGTCAAGCCTATAGATGAGATTATGAGGGCCACTTCACCCCTAGACACCATTCCTGTGCCAACCCTAAGTGACTGCTTCATAGTAAAACCAACAGCCTTTACACCCAGGCCCGACCCTAGGATTTTGCTCAATATTGAACCGATGATTATCAATATAGCAAAAGCTGCTGTTGCGCCTAAGTTTCGAGCGTTAGCCTCTAAACCTATACTGACAAAGAATACGGGGACAAAAAAGGAGTAGGTGATAACTTCAAGATTGTGAAGCACCCTGTCTTTATAATCGGTTTGGCCAATAATAACACCAGCTATATAGGCACCTGTTATGGCAGCTACATGCCCAAGATATTCTGCAAAAAACGAGTACAGAAAGCATATCACTAGTGTTCCAGCAAGGAGTGATTGGCTGGCAGGCACATGTGCTATAAAAGAAAGAAGTCTTGGTATAAACCGACTGAAACCAATCGCAAGTATAAAGTAAAATGCCATTTTTAGTAGAAGCAGTGAAATACTCTCGGAGCCACCAGTCTTAGAGGTTAGCGCTACCACTACAGAAAGTATGACGATCCCCATGATATCATCTATGACAGCTGAACCAAGAATTGTGGTGCCTTCCTTTGTACGTAATTTACCCATCTCTATTAATGTCTGGGCAGAAATACTTACGCTTGTGGCAGTCAAGATTGTTCCGATGAAAATTGATTCTGGCATTCCTAAGCCAAAAGATAGGGATAATCCTACACCAAAGGCAAAAGGTAGAAAGACACCACCTATTGCTCCGGCAAAAGCGGCAAGCCCAACCTTCTTCATCTCGCTCAAATCGGTTTCGAATCCTGCAAGGAACATGAGCAAGATGACTCCTATCTCCGCAATGGACTTGATAATGGGCATGATGGTCTCATGCTCGATGAACTCAAACCCTAAGAGATTTACTGCAGAAGGTCCAAGTAGAAGACCTACTAACAATTCCCCAAATACCGACGGCTGCCCGAAACGATTAGCAAGAGCACCGGCTCCCTTTGAAGCAATTATAATAACGACTAGAACTAGCAATAGTTGTGTTAGATGAGTCATTGCTATTTCACCTCTGTTAGTATTCTTCCCTGGTGTTAGTGAAGTAGACAAAAAATAAAAGGGACTCAGTACGAGTCCCTAACATAAAGATTATCTACGACATAACAAACCAAAGAACTACCCATGCAATAATAGCAATGCAAACAGCAGGAATACCCCACCGCTTTTTACCAGCTAATCCTTGAACGCTCATAGCGGAACAAAGCATACCCATTAAGAAGAGTACACCTTCGAAAATCTCTTTAACTGTAAACATAGCTCCTCCTTAATACCTTTTAATATAATGCAAGGCAAGGAAGAGTTATTAGGGTCTCTGGGCATGAATTTATTGTAAGTGAATTGCATAACCATGCCTAGTCCCCCTTTGTCTACATTATAGCACTTAATTTATTAATTGGTTGAAGAAAACAAGTAGCCAGGATTGTCAATAATCGCTATGGTTTCTATTATTTGAATGACAATACCAAGGGCGTACTTGAAAATGAATATATAATCTAGAATTCCACTAAAAAATGAAGCCCTTTCATTTTCAGAAGAGCCTTTGTTAGTATAGCAAACTTAACTCGCCGGACCTCTCCTCCCAAACGTGAACTCAGGCGAGAACGCATTCGTCTTTGCTACATCTAGGGCGCTACCCCGGTCGTGGTAGGCTAAGAGCTCCACATAGTCACCCTCATTCATCTGCCAGAGGCAAGAGACTATCAGGACTTCCTCATATGCGCTTGGGTTGCGATCTGCATTCTTAGCTATTATCGTCGTCCCGTTCAGGCGAATCATTATCTCTCGATGGTTCCCTCCGGTGCTGGGTGTAAATTCAAAGTTCCCGGTCATCTCGTAGACATGGGTTGTGTTTGCGGTAAAGCGGGTAGGGCTTGCTGCGTTGAAGAATCCTCCCGTATCCCATCTGACAGTATCAAAGGATATCGGTGTTGCTACCCCTGTCGGTATGCTCTGAGATGTGCCCCGTGTCACCCTTGCCGTGTCCAGTTCCGTAAGGTTTAAGGATGACAGGACCCGTGGTGCGCTCTGTCCGCACAAGAGGGCATTGTTCCTCTCGTCCGTGATGTTGGCAGCGGTAATTTGGGTCGCCCCAGCATTAACCCGGACCTGAGCCAGGGACATCTCATATATTGTTGCAGTCCTGGTAAGACTTGGTGCCGTCGGTGATACGGCTGCTGTGCCCTGCCTGATTGCCAGAGACACCACCCGATTTGTAGTGTCTAGGCGTATGACCACCCGGTCTATCCGTGGATTTGTCGGGCTTGCAGCTGCCAGGGACAGAACCTCTGCGGTGTTTTCGACGGTAAAGTGCCGTCCCTGGACAAAGGCCCCTCCCAGGTCGACCCGTATGCCCATTGTTGCTGGTGATGTTGGAATTACTTGTAGCTGGTTGGCGTACCCCGGCACATATCCATCGCTCTGAATGAGCTGGTAAGTTCTACCGAATGCGGCTGAATTATAAATTCTATCTCCCGCTACGGAATCGAAGAATCCGCTGACTTGCGTCATAACTATATCCTCCTTCCGGCATCGCTCAGTTTGCGTATGTCATTAACCCTTGAGACTAGCGTAGGCCATGGGTTGGACAAGTGGACAGTCGTGTCCATGTGTGACTGTCCACTCGACGAGGTATTTGTCACCCCGATAATCCTGGCTTCTACCAATAGGCCCCAGGCGTCCCGGCGTACCGTCACCGTATCTCCTAGGTCCCAATCACGGCGATACCTGAAGCTGCCATACCAATGAACCTCAACCTCAACTACGTCCTCGGCGTCTTTGTCGGCTAGCTCAGCCCTACCTTTGTCCTGGAGGGCAGTGGTGTTGTCTAGATCCTGGGCATCGACCCATATCTCCCGCCTGTCAAAGCCCTGGGGCTCTGTACCGCCCGTGAAGGTGGTAACTATGGGCCTTGTAACCCCTTCGCCCTTACCTCCGACATAGGCGAAGCTCTTAGTCTGGATGTCGCTCTGTAGCCACTTAAGGCTCCTGATGGTATCGAAACCTACATCAAAGAAGACGGGCGTCCCAGAGGAAACCGTCCTGTCCACTCCCGGTATGACATCGAATTGAAACTGTCCCATGCTGTCATAGGTCACTTCCCACCCTACGCCCGATATCAAAGCTAGCTCTTCCAGCATCTGAGCCACGGTCTGGTACCTACCCTGGTAGGTTACACTTGAACCCCGCCCAAGATCGGATGCTATGGTGAGGTTGGTCAGTTTCCGGGTAGCAGCTGCCCCTGGTCCTACATTGGCGTTGACATACCCCTTCATTACCGTTTCCGCCGGTCCCGTCCTGGTGTCAAATTCCTGGCCCGAAGCTGGCAGTATCAGGCGTTCCTCGAAGATGCCACCGACCGAACGCCCTGACACATTGAAAATCTCACCCTGTTTTCCGTTCTCATCGATATTCCGTTCTATCTGCTCGATGAGGTAGACGGCGTCAGGGTCAAAGCCTGTGACATCCTGCTCCTGTGGTGCGACAAGATTCCCTTTTTGAATTTGTTTTGAGCTACCTAAGTTAAAATTAACGTCAAGCCTGAAGGACCCGGGCTTATAGTAGTCCCGAGTCCATTCGAGGCGGTTGTAGTCCTCGATTATCGATAAGGGCAGACCGGATGGCTCGAGTATATAAGCTATAGCCAAGACTCACACCCCTGAAAAGCGTGGGCGCCAAACTATGGTGGCACTCCCGCCTGAACTTGATGATGATTCCAATTTGACCGTATTAGTACCGGGCCTTAGCTGCCAGAAGACAGACCCCAACACAAGACGGTCGAAGACATTGCTCGTTGTCGAGGGCTCGACTAGGGTGATGGACTTATGCCCGAAGCTGGTATCTATCTCGATGTAACTACCCGCAGCAATAGTCCCGGATATCTCTAGAATTTCACCCGTTGTCACGTTGACAAGACGGGGTCCTGTGATGCTTCCAAAGATGCGGGCTACTATCGGTGCGGAATAGTCGCTGACATTAAAAATATTTATCGATGTCGTTGCCAGAACTATTTCTACAGGCAGCTGTAGGGGAAACTGAAACCCACCGGCTGAACTAGCAAGGTTTACTACCTCGTCCGTGTCTAGGGTCCAGTATGCGTCGGGTGCGTAGAATTCCATATCTGCATCGGAAACGATGGCCCCTTCCTGGTCCTTGAATTGAGGGCTCTCCACCGGGACCACGGAAAGACGGACCGCCGTAAATCCGTCCCTGTGATACTCCAAGGTCAGGAGATTAGGTGGAGTTAGGCCCGTGGTCGGCTCGATGGCGAGGGCACTTGCTAGGGTTGCTTTTCTGGTGTGTAGCTCATCCCAGGTGTCTGCTATCACCCGAGCAGATATAATCACCGTTCTACCTGCGGTTACGGTGTTGATAAAGGTCGTCCCTATCTGTTGCGGTCCTTTGACGGTCTGAGGAGTTGATAAGTTTTGACTGGTTCCGTCAAACTCCCGTAGAATGTAGGGCTCCTCCCCGATGTCGATATAGTCTACGCCTAGGGTCGGGTTGGTTGTATATATTCGAAAAAACTCCAACGTCAACTCACTCCCCATTCCGTAGCGATCCGTCTCAGGGCCCTTTCCGTATATCTTTGCAGATCGGAAGGTGCTGCCTGGGCTGTGATGTGCTGGACTAGCTGGACTCCTCCAGGTCTGTCGCTTCTCGACAAGGGCGAAACGGCAGCTCCCCGGGGTAAGCTCAGAAGCTCAGGGCCACGCTCACCGACTAGGGACAGGCCAGGCCTTCGGATGACCCCACCGGATTGCAGACCTGGGATGGCACTAACAGCTGAGGTAGCCCTTCCTACGCTGGCCCTAACTCCTGAGATAACCCTTCCTGCCATGCTTTGCAGGTTATTTATAGCTCCGACGACGCTGCTTATGGCGCTGTTGATGGATGCTATAATCCCTCGTATCCTCGCCGCTGCGGAGCTAAACACTCCAACGATACGGTTCCAAATACCTGAGAAGAACCCCGGCACCCCACCCCAAGCGCTCCGGGTAGAGCTTACCGCATTGCTCCATAAGCTTCTTATTACGCTAAGTATTATGCTGGCAGCATTCCTGAATGTACCCGTAATAAGATTCATTACTGATTGAGTTATAGACCTTATGCCATTAAGGGCACTCGACCAATCGCCCCTCATTACCCCTGCTGTGGTCACCATGATACTGCGGATGATGTTCAGGGCCGACCGTACTACAAGGGATATCTGGTTGAAGGTTGCACTAAAAATCGTTCTAATTGTCCCACCCCATGCGCTCCAAAAAGCCGCCAGGCCTGCCATTATGGTCCTGACTACTGAATTTATCTGCGTAAAAGTCGTCGCCACCAAAAGGCTTAAGGATGAAAAAATAGGCCCTGCTATGGCCCTTATTGCCGTCCATCCTGTGATGACCGCCGTCCTGAATGTTTCGCTTGAGTTATACGCCCTGATAAAGGCTGCTGTGATAAGGCCCAACCCTATAACCACCATACCTATAGGCCCTGATAAAACCGCAAAACCCGCTTGCAACAAAGGTAAGGCCCTAGCGACAGAACCGATGACGAGAAGCAAAGGGCCCAGCCCCGCTACAAGTCCTGCTACGGTTACGATAAATATCCTTGTCCCTGAACTCAGCCCATTGAAAGCGGTTATCAGGGTTGTCGCTCCCTGTGCTACCTGAGTGATGGCGGGTGCTAGAAGGGTGACCAGTCCAATTTGAGCCGACTCCAAAGCTCCCCGCATCTGCTCCATAGCTGGATTGATCCCTGCCTGCATGGTCTGAGCCATGCTCTGAGCTGCCCCGCCGGAACTCTGAAGCCCGCTGGTAAAGGCACCCAAAGTCGCTGGCCCTTGCTGCAGCAGGGTTAAAAATGCAGCAGACGCATCTCGTCCGAATATGGTGGATAAGGCAGCTGCCCTCTGTTGCTCACTCATACCTTGTAGGGCTGATTGGAAGTTGTTAATAATAGCAGGCAAGGGCAGGAGCTGGCCTTGAGCGTTGAACAATTGGACTCCCAAATCCTGGATGGCTTTTGCTGCGGTACCCGACGGCCCGGTGAGGGCTAGGAACACGTTCCTCAAAGCCGTTCCTGCGGTAGCCCCTTGTATTCCGGCATTTGACAACAATCCGATGGCTGAAGTTGCCTCTTCGAACGATACGCCAAGGCTCGAGGCAACAGGCCCAACTATTGCCATGGCGCTTCCGAGGCTGGCGACATCTGCCTGGCTCCTTGCAGATGCAGCTGCCAGCACATCTGCTACTCGTCCGGCCTCCGCTGCCTGAAGGTTGAATCCTGCTAGTATCCCTGTGGTTATAGATGCGGCTGTGCCCAAATCGGCGCCTGCTGCAGCGGACAGATTCAACAGGCCCGGCATCGCCTGCATGGTCTGCTGTGCATTGAATCCAGCTTGAGCGAGTAAGGTCATGCCTTCAGCTGCCTGGGTTGCGGAGAATCTGGTCGATTCGCCTAGGGTAATCGCTAGGTCCGTTAACTTTTGGAGGTCGCTTCCCGTGGCCCCGCTTAAGGCCCTGACTTGATTCATCGCTGATTCGAAGGACCCGAAGGTGCGAAGGGCAGACACTCCGAACGCAGTTATCGGTGCCGTTAGGCCTATAGATATCGCTGTACCTACACCCTGCATAGACTTGCCGATGTCCTGGGCGCTTGTCTTTGCTGCTTCAAAGTCTGTGGAAAGCTGTGTCATATCCCCTACTATCTCGACGACAGCTCGGCCTAGGACCGTCTCGCCTGCCATAGCCTCACCTCCTTAAATACAAAAAATAGAGAGGACAGCGGTTATCTCGCTTGCCCTCTCCTGCCGAATTTGACCGGGTATACCTCCGGCCCCATCAGCCGGACCGCCTTCTCAAACTGTTGTTGCCGTTCTTCCCGAGTCTTCTCCTTGCTCCTGGCATTTGCCCTTGACCTGTATAGGTCTCGACCCTTGTACTTCTTCTTAGTCCATACATTCATAATCTGAGCGGTGAAGTGTGCCTGTAGTTCTGCTTGGATCTCGAATCGAAACTCCCATCCGTCGATGACGGCCTGAATCTCACAAGGTGTCATATGACGAAATTCCAAGGGTGAGATGCCACACTTGGCAGCATCCCGCATTAGCTCATGCCAGTTCCACTCATCGGCGTATTCATCGCCTTTTTTGGGCTTGTCGTAGCTCCTTGCTGCATGTTGCCAAACGCTTCTTGGAAGGACTCGCTGGCAGCGGTTATAGCCCGAACCAGGCCTATCTCTCCGACAAGTGTTCCGGCTTCGCCTATCGTGATGTTCGGATTCTCCCATAATAGTCCCGCCCAGAGAAGGGCCCGGACTTCCTTCATACCGAAATCCTGTTTTTCGAATTTGGCAGCTATCTGCATGAACTTCATCCCTAGTTCGTCCTCTAAGGCACACAGGGCATTTACGTCATACCTGAGGGTGATGGTTTTGTCATCCAAGGTTATTTTTTTGTCTCCTAAGGCCAAAAGAATCCGCCTCCCTAGAGCGTTGTCCACGCTTCATTCAACTGAAACTCCACGCTTATGGTCGAGGTATCATTGTCGGGCCAATCATCTTCGATCGACGTTATGAGAGCTTCCGCCTGCTCGACATGGACCCCATCATCGCTCCGTCTCAAGATTACGGACTCCTTAGCCCCATAAGCCCTTCGAAGCTCGTTCATGCCTGCATCGTTTGCTATATATAAAGACTCCAAGGTCAAAGTGTCATCCCGCTTGCCATAAAGAAATTTAGTGTGATCGTTCTGCTTGTGGGTAGCCTCTATCATCTCTCGTTCAGTCGTTGCCGTAAGCCCTGTCTGCTCTGCGATGGCTGTTGGTACTCCACCCACATTTACAAGTAAAAGGACGCTGGCTCCATCCTTTGCCAATTCCTACACCTCCTTATTCAGGGCGAGGTTAAGGGTGACAACCAGCCCATAAACCCGCCCGTCTGCAACAGCGAAGAAGGGCCTGGTAGCCCTACACCTCACCGTCTCCCACCCTGTTACCTGTAAATCGTACTTATGAAATAACTCCCATACCCGATCTGCGATGCACTCGACTTGCCTCATGCTACCTGTCGCATCCCCGAATACTCGGATGTCCCGGACCGGCCTTGACCCGACCCTCTGCTTCGAGTGTTCCGGCACATCAGTAATATCCGAGACCTGGCCTGCAGTGATTATCAGGGGCAAGGGCGCATCAGGTGGCACAGGTTCTGCGGTAAATATAGTCGGCTGCCCGTGATAGCGAGGCAGCATGGAGACGAGAGCCGAGTCCTGCGACATTCTTTTATAGACGGCTTCTGTCATAGCGCTCATATCAACCACCCACCAAGATGCGTAGTATAGACCCCTTGCTCTCCTCGAAGGCGGGTCTTAGGAAAGGCCTCGCCGCCATCTTCACCGTGCCGAATTCCAAATACCCTGCGTAGGGTGCCGCCGCTTGGACAGTCACCGTGACAGAGTTGGCAGATGTGTCAACCCGATAATCGATGGAGTTACGCAGCTGGCCCGTGACAAGTTTCGGCGGTTCACCGGGAGCTGAAGGGTTAACCCCTCCAGGATTAGGCCTTGATACCAAGTTCTTCGCTCGCCCTGACACCTGCTGGCCAACTGTCTGAGCCCCGGCACGCATCCGCTGGTTCATGACCTTAAGCATGGCGTCAGAATTCCATTCTGTGATTTTCACCCTGAAGCTTATCGCCAAGAAATTACCACCGCCCTAGAGGCTGACTGCCGCCACCGTGACAGATGTCACAGCGGAATATGTGACAGACGTCTTCCCGTCGCATGAGTTGAACCTGGTCTGAAGGAATGGCCCTATCATCTTCTCACCGGATGCGGGTACCGCTACAATGGCGTTATGGTCAAAGCCCTGGTCGCAAGGGGTTACGGAATTGACGGTGACATCGATGGACGAACCGCCGCCGTTTTTGACATGGATGAATGTCTTGCCGTTGTTGACAAAGGAATCACCCGTAGAGTCCGCTGCCACATAAGACACGCTTAACCCCGCCGTTGTCATGGTCTGTACTGCCAATGCCGCCATTTTGTATTCCTCCCAAATAGTTCTTTTAAGTCACGGTCTAGACACCGTGCTGGACTTCCTCACAGTCTATCTCCAGGTGGTGGCCCATGGTACTGGGGTCCCTTACCCCTACCACCCTCAGATTCTTACCCGCTCCTTCGACCCGGTCGTGGCGCTCAATATCAAGAGGTGCCTCTGCATAAAGAATATGGGTGACATGGGCTTGCCATTCCGCAGCTATCATTTGCTCTCTAACGGTAGCGGGCCGGAGCCTTCCCCTGAATGTAAAAACGGGCTCAGGGGATTTTATAAATCCACCTTGCCCGTCCTGTGTCCGTTCATGTTTGTATATGTTAAAAGTGTTATTGAGTAGGGACCGAAACTCTGAGCTAGTCGCCATAGCGTTCGTCCCACCTCTCGTCCTCTTCGTCGCCTGAGCCTGGATTGTTCATCATACGTCTTCGAAATGCGGGCTGCACCCGGTCGTCATCTTCTTCCTGGGCACCCTTGTCGGATACGCTGATACCTCCCGCATAGGGCACACCTATCCTTATCCCGCTTGCGATTCTGAGCTGTCGGGCTCGGGCTGCGAAGCTCTCCGCTTTTTGGCTCATCGAGATGGAATAGTCTCCGAGACGCATATCTACGGCGGTGGCAAACTTTGCCGATAAGGCCTCACATATCGCTGCTGCAGCTCCTTTAGGGTCCGTCTCAAGCGCCAGCATATAGACAATCTCTTCATCCTGAACTAGGGGTTCGTCTGGGTTAGTGTCGCCCACTAAGAACCTGACAGCATCTTTTGACGATACTGATGGATCACCTGAATAATTCCAGGATATATAAACCACCTCCAAAAAAGGGTAAAGAAAAAAGCCCTGTCCTACACCACCCCGAAGATGTGGAGGCCTCGGCAAATCCTTTTAGACAATATGCAGTTACATTTTGTTGCATTTTCTAGCCGATGGCTGTCGGTATTATTGTCATACGGCCTACGAATAGGGTCGATACATTCCCGGAGACATCCGCCAAACGGGCTTCATGGTAATAGTCCCCTGACAACCCTTCCGTATCCGATGGGTCTATGTCTATCCTAAACAGCCCTCCAGAAGCGCTGGTGATGGATATCCCGCTGGTGGTAGTCTTTGAGATGACTTCCCCGCTCCTCGAGAGGATATCCCGCTGTACCTCCCAGGCTAGGGACGCACCTGATATATTTACCGGAACGAAATTGGCATCTACAACCCGGACCTTCAGCCGGATACTCTCCCCTTCATACATCTGGAAGTCCTGTCCAGAAACTGCCATTTAGCTCACCGTCCAATCAAGGACTACCAGGATATCCCTGTTTATGTCCGGTCTTCCTACTAGCTCGATGTACAATAGCTGTTGTATAGTCATCCTCCCTAAAACCTCAGACCTGGCTGTAGCTAATCCGGTGATGGGCGTATTTCTATTCATGAAGGCCTCGACTTCCGAGGCTGCACCGGTAGCCCCATAAAGCCTATAACCTACCTCGAGATTAGCCAGGGAAGAACCTACAGCCTGGACCTGGCCCCGGAGGAAGTCCTGCATCGATAAGAACCCGTCTAATCCCGCGGCTCCAGGGATGCTACCCGGAATTTGCCTAGCCCTGCCTAAGAAAGCCGATAGGCCGCTGATATCTTCAATGGTCCCAGATGTCCCTACGACCAGCAGGAGACTGGCTTCTACCTGGGAGCTGGCCTCGATGATGCCGGATATATCGCCAACCTCTTGAAGGGTGCCGCTCACCTGGCTAGTTTCGGCGATAATGCTAGCAAGGACCGCTTGACCTGTTAGGACCCCGGTCATGCCGGTTGTAACCCCTACCTGCCCTCTAAAGGCGATGGAGGTTGATATGCTGCCCGAAGTTGCACAAGTGACTTCTATGGACCCATTAAGAAGGACTGCAGCTGAAAGGTCTGCGTTTGCACCTGAGTCGGCTATAACATTTCCAAGCATTGGAAGAGTAGACTTTAGTTTGCCGGTTATTACTACTGTAGTACCAGCTGAGCTATGTATGCCCCGTTGTCTTTCGAGGATACCCGCAAGGGATGATGTGTCTTCGATATTCCCTCTTTCAGATATCGTTACTGACAGACCTGCGGTTAGTTCTGAAACGGCCACCGAAAATCCACTCGGCTGGTACATTACACCCAGAAGCCCAGTCGCTTCGGCGTTCCCACTCATGGCCCCAGATATTAATACATCTGCCCCTAGACTACCGCTAACGGTAGCGCTGGCCCCAACTACACCCTTAAGACCCGCCTCGATGGTTATGTCACCTATTGCGATGGACGTCGCTGCCGTCGTCCCATGAATCGGCAAGGATAAAGATAAGGTGCCTTCATCTGTTGCCGTAGATTCTATGCTCCCGGCTAAGGCCAAAACTCGGCTTAAGGAGACTGTAAGATCGGAGACGCCTGTTGCGGTGCCCTCCACCGTAGCATTAACTTTCAGGATACCTGCTAGGCTAGACATCCCAGGGGTTAGCCCCATGACCCTTCTGGACATCCTGGGAGTCCCACTTGCAGTCGATAATCCCTGGCTGGCGCCCGTTATCGATATACTTGCATCCAAGCTACCTTCAACGGTTGCCGTTCCCTGAATCATTCCCTCTAAAGGCACGGTTAGGAGTAAGGATGCCGTAGCGTCGGATTGCCCGGATATTGTTCCGGCTAACTCGATTGCTCCACCTGCTACGGTCAAGGCTCCGGTGACTGACGAGACGCCATCAATAATTCCCGCCAGAATCTCTGCTCCCGAGAAGAATGCGCCTATCTCCCATATATCAACCCCGGTGTCGCTGATCTGCCCTTCGACCTTGCCAGCGTTTCCCTCGATAATGCCGAAGGTATGAGACCTTGACCGGCGTACGATGTTTTCGGTGCTGCCTTGGGTTCTTAAGCCATAGGTCGCAGTCGTGCTTAACCTCGACACTACCTCGTAGACGCCTCCAAGGGCACCTACCGGCAGGTCTCCCAAATTTGTCCAAGCGCCCGTCGTGGATATATCTCGGTCCAAGGCATTGGTGTTGAAGGTGCCGAGGGCCCTGATGTATCCCAAGAGCCACACCTGGGCGTTCGCTGAAGATAGATATGCCTCGAATATCTTGGATGCGTCTACCCCGATTATTGCGCCTATATGATAGCTTACTGAACTGTTCCGAGTGTCGCTGCTGCCGTTTTTGCGCACCCCTACGCTTGCGGCTGTTCCGTCTGGGCTGATTAGCTCCAGGACCGCAGCTATCGCCGTATCCGTACCCGTATCCGTTGATATGTCAACATCTACAAAGCTGCTTAAAGCGCCGGGTGTCTTATTCGGTGCATTGGTAAAGAATGCCGCATCGGTTTTGAAGTACCCGACGAGGTATATGTCCTGACCCGTGGTTGATGTCACATTGAGCTCGACTATTCCGTTTGAATCAATGCCGACCGCACACCAGAAATGCTGCGTAGCTCCCATGTTCGTGGTTCTGGAATCGGTGCTGCCGTTCATTCTGAAGCCGATGGCCCGCTCGTTGGTGGTGCTTGTGTTGACGATATGTAGGATTATTCCTGTAGCCCCGATAGGCACATAAGACGATACATCCGCATCTTGCCATCCGGTAAGGGCTGGGGTTATCTCGACAGGTGTCATGAATACTGCCATATACTCCCCACCTGCCCTTCTAGCCTATAACTGTCCTGATGATCGTCATGCGCCCTGCGAATATACTTGTAGGGTGATTCAAGCTGTCGGTCATTCGGCACTCATGGTAATAAGCTCCGCTCTTCCCATCGGTATCGCCTGGTGCTAATTCGATATGGAACCGCCCACCTTCGTCATCTTCTACGGCTATGCCCGAGGCCGATGTCTTCATGATAGAGGTGGACTGGCCCGCCAGCTGGTCCCGTTGGACCTCCCAGCGAAAACTCGCCCCGGTTATATCTACAGGTCTGTTTTCCCGGTCTACCACTCGGCATGAAAGAATAAGAGTCTCGCCCGCGTACATATCGAAGTCCTCTTCTAAGGGCGCCCTACCGTTGCGGACACGGCCCAATATATCTATCCTCCGGATGAGTGCAATTAAGATACGGTCGAGGAATCCACTTGCTGTGCTGGTAGCATGGATAGCTCCCGGCAGTCGTCGGGCATTCCTGGCGGTCCCGATTATATCTGCAAATCCAAGGGTTTGACTCCATAAGCCTCTCTGCCTAGTGATGTCTCCGGTGGTCGTACTCGATGCGGAGGTGGCACCCTCTATGGGCTCCAGGATTCGCAGACTACCGGTCTGTTCGCTCGCTCCGGGCATCGCCCCAGAAAGTCTTATGAAGACGGACACCGCACCAATAACCTGGCCCAAGGCTGTTATAGTTGACTCCATCCTGGCCCCGGCTGAGAGGAATCCTACCAGCCCTGAGTCTCCTACCGTATCCCCTAAGACCCTCATGAATACCCTGGGATCCCCTGTTGCGGTGGGCTGGCCCGCGATATCTCCCACCAGCTGCCGGAATGTGGAAAGGGCCCCGCCGCCTGCGCTGGTACCCGGTACCTCGCCTGTGATAGGGACATCGGCCCGGAGGATTCCTGCGAAGGTTGACCTCACATCGGCTAGACCTTCTAGAGAAACATCTGCGAATAGTTTTCCGGCAGTATCGGACATACTAATAGTTTGCCCCTGTAAGGCGTTTAGGAGCCCCAGGAGAGCTGAAAAGGTGACGGACAATGTTGTTATACCTTCAAGGACCTTCGGAACCGTCAGAAGGCCGAAATGTGCAATCTGGCCCTGAACACTACCCGTCAAGCTCAAGGTTTCGAAGGTTAGGCGGGCGTTGACATTTGCCTGGGTTGACATAGCCCCTGTCATACCCGCCGAGATATCCAAGCGTGCGCTTATGGCGCTCACCACCGGGATGCTGCCTGCAACGGGCACGTTTGCTCTTAGCTTTCCTGTGACAGCTGTCAAGGCGTCCGCCGACCCGGTTATCGATTTTGAGGTCATCAAAAACCCATCGATAACCGCCAGTCCGGCTGTGGTTCCCGCCAAGCTCCAATCGATGGAGAGGGAACCCGACCCCACACCTTTACATATGGCGGTACTTACCAGCTCCCTGGCGGCTATCATCCGGCCTTCTACGGTTGTCGTCCCAGGGATGGCACCCCTCAAGGCGGAGGATATATCGATGGTCCCCGCCACCGCTGCCATACCCTCTGCCTCGCCCCTAAGAAAGAGGGGTGTCGGCGCTGTCAACCCGTTTGTCCCTATGCCTACGAAGTCAAAATCGTGGGTCCCCGCTTCGAAGGTTGTCACCCCGATAAAGCCTTCTGAGTAGGTGGTATCTACTGCTGTCAGGAGAGGTGACCCCGGTTCGTCCTCCCCATCCTTCCATACTTTGGCTTCCAGGGTAGAGCCTATGACACTAAATCGGACATGGTAGTACTTATTGGACTCCCAGGTATAGACTTTGGTATCAAGGACCACCAAAGCAGGGTCGCTGCGGACCAGTTGAACCTCGTCCCCATTTCGAAATAGAATCCGATATCCAAAAGAGCTGGAAGATGATGGACCAGCTCCCCGTATGATTAACCCCAGCTGATAACCAGCTGAAGAAGATGCCCGAAGCCTTGCCGTTATCTCTGCATCCGTGACCGTGCCTATTGCGTCCCAACTCAGGACCCGCCTTTTGGTTATGGTCGAAGTATGCTTTAAATTCCGACCCCTGGTAGCGGTGGCATCTGCCTCGACCGTCCAGCTCTGGTTATCGTTATCCCACTTCACGGTCCAGTCATCGGGCATATCACCCGTGGCATACTCCCCGAACATAGTTAATTTAGTTGTAGCCAGGTCTGCGGTCACGGAAGAGATTCCAGATATAAGGCCACCCAACATCAGACCAACGGATAAGGATGTTGATAAGGCGGATACCCCGGATACTAACCCAGAAAGGGCAATGGTCGTTAGCTGACCAGACATGATAGCTTCAACTTCGACTGTCCCTATCAGGGCTCTCTTGTCGAAAGTGATCCTGCCAAGCGCCTTCGCCTCATTCTCTATAGGCCCGAATAGCCCTACATCCAAGGCTATCTTCCCCGTCGTTGCGTTCTGAGCCTGAAATATCCCAGACAGCTTTCTTGTCCTCTTGGATACTGCCTGCGACGAGCTGCTTCCCGAGATAAGGCCAGCCATCCGAATCAGGGCCTGTAATTCTCCGGTCGTATTCCCTGCAGCCGTTAAGAGGCTTTTTATCTTCGCTGTAGCCTTCAAGCTGCCAGATAGCACAGATGACCCTGTTATAGTTCCAGCCAGGGATTCTATTGTCACGCCGTTGAAATGGCCAAGCTGGAAAAAGTCGACGCTTGTTGCACTTATCCTGCCCTCTACTATTTGGGAGACTGCCCCGGATATACCCCAGGCGTGGACGAAGGGCCTGCTCAAAATGCTCGATGTGTTTCCGTCCTGCCTAAACCCATATTCTGCTGTTGAATCGCTTTGTATTACCTCGTAGATAGCGCCTACCGCACCCGAAGCTAGGACAGGCAGATTCTGCCAAGTGCCCGGGGTAGTCAGGGACCTATCTATGCCGTTTGTTTCAAACGAAGCCCCGCCTTTTATGTAGCCAAGCAGAAAAAAGTCGCAGGAGACGTTTCCTATCTGTCCTTCGAAAATCTCTGTTCCATCGACCCCTATTACCGCAGCCGAATGATTAGCGCTGTAATAGGATATACGGTTATCTGTACTACCGTTTTTTCGAACACCCCAGCTGATGCTGGCTGACAATACCTCCAGGATGGCACCTACAGCGGTATCTGCTCCCGTATCGGATGCGATGCTGATATCCGTCCAGGCGCCGGTTATGCCTAGGGATTTGTCGGGTGCGTTAGTGAAAAAGGCTGCATCGGCCGTAAAATATCCATGGAGATATATGCTAACGAATCCGGTATTGCTTACATACCCCTCGAACATCCGGCTCGAGTCTACTCCCACCGCACACCAGAACATGCAGTTTGCAGCCAAGGTGTTGATTCGGTTGTCTGTGCTTCCGTTCTGCCTGAATCCGACATTCTGAGCTAATACTCCATCGTCGATATCAAATTGCAGAATGACACCCGTGGCACCAGCAGGTACATAGGCCGACACATCGACATCGGTCCAGGCGCCCGCAGTTCCCGGCGTAACCTCCACCGGACTGATGAATACCGCCACCTGATGCCACCTCGCTCAATAGTTAGATATCCAGGTCGTAACCCTCAGCCTTTAACTCTAATATCCTCTGCTTGGCCAGGTCGCTCTTGCGCCTAGTCAAGGGCACTTCTCCATTGTCCGAAGCGTCGTTATATCGCTCTTCTGGAATCTGCTTCTCCTTTGGCTGCTTCTTGTTTGTTTCGTCGAAGTCTACGTCCCGCTTTAAGAAGATAAGCCCGTGGAGCTTGTCGAATTGCTCCTTTGTCAGGATGCCGTAATTTCTGAAGGGCAAGCCGTTATAGTAACAATCCGACAGCTCGTCATGGATGCTGTTGTATTTTTCATCGAAGGTGCTTCGAAATTCCCCGAACTGCACCCCGTCATAATTTCGCTTTTCCGGTTTCCAAGGCATACCATTCACCCCAAAAAAGGGCGATGGGATCGTCACCCTCGCCCTTTTCTATTCAATCCCCATATCAGTCGAGAGTAATATCGAGGTCACCAATTGCGAAGCTGGCAGTATCCCCGGTGTCAATCGTCTTAGATGCGGTAAGGGCTCCGGTTGCGATTACATTGGTAAACCCTGAGTTCGTGTCAGCGATGAAAAAGTGGGTTACCGTGCCCCAGCTGGCGGTCGCTTCCGGAAAGGTAATGGCTACACCATTGGACTTCGCACCACCCGAAGCATTAGGCCAGTTCGTGGTGTTATTTGTCACGCTAACCCGAGCATAGGCACCCGTTGCGGGCTCGGTGATGTTACCGCCTGAATCCGTAGGGGTTGTCGTCGATAGGCCTATATACAAGGTGGTCGGCGCCGAGTACGCCGTATTGCCCCATACGTGGTCTAGAAGCTTGTTCTCCAGATAATCGGTAAAGGACATTAAGGGCTCCCTCCTCTTATCGTTCAAAAATAAAAGGGAACCGCATTTTAAGCGACTCCCTTATCTACATTTGGACCGTTTTAGCCGACCGCAGATGCAAAGAATTTGCCGAGTGCCGGGGCAATTAACTTTGCATCGAAGGCGATTTCACCCTCGATTCTATCTGCCGCCAACTCCTCCATTCTGAATCTCTTGATGCGGTTACCGTAGGCCCCAGCTCCCAAGAGCCCCGTCCAGGCGAATATGTAGCCTCCGCTTGGCTGCATGATGGACGGCCTTGGGTTAGCATAGACCAGCAGGGCAGATTTGCCATAGATGAAGCTGAAGCTATCGGTCGCACCCTCTGCTGCCGTGTTGATGACACCCCAGGGCACAAGGACCCTATCGACTTCGAAGAGTCCGGCGAGTATATCCGTCGTTACGACCGCTCTCTGGGTATATTTGATTCGGTCTGTGACATTCGGGTGGTTTCTCAGCACGTTAAAAACAAAGGGCGACAGAACTAGCACATTCGGCTTATAGCCTGTAAGCTGTGCAATCTGTACGCCCTGGTTGGTGACATCCTCTATAGGTGTGCTGCCTGTCTGGTCCCATTGAAGAAATTGGTTCGCACCCGGTGCTGCCGCAACTCCGGTCTGGTCCGTGTCCCATACTCCTGTTGTAAAATAATTATCTGCCCAGACTTTTTCCCGTTTTAACAGGCATTGTTGCGTCACGAATATCGTGGAGTCACGATCCATGTTTATCGGTGCGTCCGCATTGGCCCGGACCTGGTCATCGACATCTTTGTGAACGGCGTAAAGCTTCGCATAGTATGTCGGCGTGTTGTCGATATCGAATCCAGAACCCGCGGATTGGGTAGCTGGTGCCCGTTCCTGGGCCTCTACCCTAAAGAAATCTCCTCGGTCGTAAGCAAAATATCTATCGGACTGTTTCTGAACTGGCACCATAGGAAAAACCCTATCGGCTATGAAATTCTGTGCCTCTTGAATATATGCAATCGATATATTCGTAAGCGGTGCGTTCACATGGACATCGGAGGCCGTTGGCTGCGCCATATAGATTCATCTCCTTTCTTTTACCCTATGACAATTAGAAACTGGACCTGTCCATCCGTGAAGGCTTGGGTCACCGTTGCCTCGATGCTGATGGCATCGGATGCGGTGAATGCATTAGCTGCGGTGATGGCAGTCGCATTGACAACATTGCCTAAGGGTGTCACATCGGTATGGGTCAATTGCAGGACCCCGCCCGTGACGTTGGTAGTGCCTATCTCCAGGTTGAACGAGATGTCCGCATTGGTGTCCGTCGTCGGGGTTGTCACGGCTGAAGAAAATTTTGAGATGGTACCGGCGAATCCAGGGACATAGCCCGTGATAACATCCCCGGTAGCCGTTATTGCTGCCAAGGGTACGCTGAAGGATAAGACGCTTTTGGTGTTAGACCCGCTGGATGTTCTCGTAGCCAGGGCGACGGTCTTGATCTGGTCTGCTGTACCGCTCTCGAGGGCGATGCCGACGACGGGATTGGTGCCCGTTGCCGGGATTAACCTACCAGACGCATCGGTCATAAGATTATTCCCGGCCGTAACCGCAGCGCCGTAGATCGCCTTTGTTTCACCCAGGACCATGACCCCTGCCACCTGGCCCGCTGTCGGTTTGTTTTGGAGGACGCCTATGGCATTGGCATTAGCTCCCGATAGGGCTGCTTTGCCGTTAGAGTCAATCGTTATGCACTTAAATTGAGCGGCTGACAGATCAGCTGCAGCTATTAAGGACATCATTTGAACCGGTATCTCTCGTGCCATATTAGCGCACCTTCCTTTCGTTCAGGTACTCCTGGTATAGTTCAGGATGCAGGTCCATGACTCTAGAAATGGCCTGCTCCTTGGTCATTGTAGCGTCCTTCTCCACTATAGACCCTGCCAGGGCCTCGATCTGCGCCCATGCGCTGCCCTTTGTAATTCCTGCGGCATCTGTGCCGATCTCCTTAAACAACGCTCCAGCTGCGATAGCAGCGTCCGCCTTGGTAAGAAGACCCTCTACAACCTTTGCCTCTTCAGGTGCCTTCTCGAGCAGACCCTTGAGAACAGGCCCGAACTCCTCAGCCTTGACCCCTAAATGAGAAAAGGCCTTCGCTTTAACGATAGCCTCTTCCGTAGCCCTTTTGTCCTTTTCTTCTTTAAGCTGCTTTTCTAGGTCCTCATATCCCTTGAAAAGGGCGGATACCGTGTCCCTCATAGTCTCCGGCAACTTACCGATGATGTCTTCTTTTTTAATAGGGCCTTCAGGGTTAGGCTCCCCTTTATTCACTTGGTTGGAAGGCGATGGGGTTGTATAACCTATTGTTTCAGCCATTACCTCAAAGACAGGCTGGGGTATTGCGTCGCTGTAAGCCCCTAGTATCCTCATAGCAGACATCAGAGCCTCTGTGGCATCATCGGAAAGGTTTTCTTGCTTCATAAGCTTGATAACCTTATCCTCTTTCTCGACGGCGGTCCCGATCAACGCCAATACCTCATCAGGGGTCATCTTCATTCTGGCTCCACATCCTTTCATAAGCAAAAACGGCCGCTTGTTAGCAGGCCGTCCCACGATCGAAACTTCGTTCACTTTAAGATTCCGCAGTCTGGTTGTCACACTCTTGTTCACTCCTTAGCCCGCATTCTGAGGGCGTATCCTCAAACTTAATCAAAAATAAGGATAAGGGTCTGACCCAAACCTTAGTCGGACCTGGCCCCGTAGAACTATAAACAACCATGGTCTCCTCTGTCTCGGTATGGGTAGCTATAGCCATCACATAGTAGTCGTGACCTGTCTTGATGTTCCTGTAATAGGTAAGGGGTTGTACCTTATCAAGCAAATCATGTCGCCTCCCTATTCGCACTACCTCCGATAGAGAATCCTCCGTAATCCCCGCTTTTTACGGCTTCCCACATTCTGTCATCTAGTACCTTGACCGTCATTAGCCAGGCGCCCTTCGGGATATCTTGCCCGTCAATTTCCAGGCTTGAGGGTGCAATCCAGCTCTCGACCACCTGGGCCTGGGCTTCCTTCCGGTGAGAATCCCCTATAACTCTGGAATTCATCAGCCAATCATGAGCTGCCTGCTCAATCTCTTCTGCCGAAATAATATCTCCTTGGGCATCTACTACATCCGGCTGTAAGACAATTCCCGTTACCTCTCGCTTCTCTTCGTCTTGCTTAAACACTACAAGCTGCTTTTCAACCACTCCGATGTCTGGATCGACGTTGAGATTTTTTTGTATGAGGTCCTTCAGCTCCTCAAGGGCTGCTAACTTCCGCACACTCTGAGACCTTTGTATATTCCTTGGATGGGGCATTACGATATCAGCCTTATCGCCTAAGGCCTTCAGGGCTGTACAGCCTAGGGCTACGATTGTTTTAGGTCTAGCCTTCTCGAGCTCCGAATCTAGCCACGGCCTAAACTCGTTTATCTCTTCATCCGTAGGTTCTCGACCCAAAAACTGCGGGACTGCGCTCGTTATGAATACATCCTCCCGCTTCACTCCAAGAGGGTCTAGATACATACCTTTGAAAATCTCGCCTATAGGGCCCAGGAAAAGTCGTCCTCTAAGAGCTTCAATTGCATTGGGAGATGAGCCTACAAAGGCTATGACGGCGTCTACAGGGCCTTCAGGCGGCACCTGTTGCTTCTGCGAAATAGTCATGCTCCATCACCCTCTTTCGGCGGTAGGTTTGCCAGGCGTCTAAGATGGTTCTCCAATTGCACGTCTTGGGAGAGGTTTATGCCTGCTCCAGATAGTTTATTAATGTATTCCCCTAGCTCCGTCAGGCTCGGCATGACGATGTCACCCGGCTTAAGCTCCGGTAATCTCTCTTCTGCATATCCATTCAATTTGAAGAGCCTAGGAATGGCATACCGGTTGAATACGGCTGCTATGGAATCCAGCCACGCCCCAAGGGCCGTAGCAAAGAGGGTCGTCTTGTTTGATGATAAGGCAAAGGACCCGACATTCGACTGGCCCAGAAGGATAAAGTCCGCTAGTACCGTCATGGCGATGCGCTGGTCATATCGGCTGATTACAGCTCCCGTATCAAAGTTCCGCCTGCCACCCGTTGATAGCAGGGCAAAGTCATAGGCCTTGTGGCCCGTCTCGTCATACACCAGGGGAAATATAATGCCCTCTTGCTCGTCTCTCCTGACGTTTGTAACTATCTTCTTGACTGCCGAGAGGACAGACAAATCTTCAGCCGTCGCCTTAGATGACAAAAGCTGCGGAGGTACCCAGGCTACGGGCAGGCCCGCTAGGTCCCGCTCAATGCCAATACCTTCGATCTCCTCGATATGCTTTTTGAAGTACCAGCTCCGATATGCATTCCGCAAGATTGACCGCCCTTCAGGGTTACCTTTGCGGACTTGTGTCCTGAAGAGTAAAGCCTTTTCCACCGGTATGAATTTCGGAATCCAATCCGGTGGCGCAGACTGCACCATCCCCTGGAGGCCCGCATGTTCATCGAATCGCCATTCATAGAGGGTGTCCTGGCTTCTGATAGGCAACTTCCTCCAGCCTATAAGGCCGTCCGAATACTTGCTGGATAGACTCGAATCAGCATTGCTACCCAAGCGCACCTTATAGACAATCTCATGGTAGGACCATCCATATGTCAGCATGGACATTATCTCGGAGATGGTGTCCTCCCATGTCATACTCATGTCAGATAGAACAGTCTTCAGAAATTCCGCCCGATTGACGTCACCCGACTCTTGGGAAAAAGGCACTACATCCCACTTAACTTGGCGTATAAGCATGTCTATGACAAATAAAATGGCGCCAATTACGGCGTCATTACTCGACATTTCCTGATATATTTTGATGCCCCGGGTGCCTTGCAGCTGTTTAAGAAACTCCTCATATACGACTCCACCGAACTCATTTAAGCCCGAGGATCCGATTTCTTGGAGTGCCATAAGGTCTACTCTTTTCGGCATCATCTAGCCTCCTAAACCCAGGGACTGACCCGGGATATCGCCGTAGGTATTTCCATCTGCGGCGTCTTTTTGCCCAGCATTAACTCCGTAAGGGCCCATACTAGGGCGTCCATACGGTTAGGGGAATCTTCTCCAGGTACCCAGAAGCACATTTCATCTTCCATTTTGGGGAAGGCCCCAACATGACGGACCTTGCCCTGTTCGTATAGGGCAACAATAGGTTCAGCCCTGGTGGCTTTGCCCCGGCTTGCGTGGACCTGTTTATAGCTGACTCCAGGGTCAATAGTCTTGATGAGAAACTGAACCATCTCACCGCCGTTGTTAGCCTCTGCTACCAGTCTGTCGGCCTTGTGCTTGTGGTAGGCTGCAACGGCCTCCCGGCCCCAGGTGTCAGGGCTTCCTTGGATGCTCAAATCGTCTAAGACATAGGCGTTTCCATCGGCACCCAGACCTGCGACTACGACCCCAGCTTCGTCGCCTTTTGTCGTTGCCGATGGGTCTACACCCACCACAACCCGGACCAGCTCCGGCGCCTCCCGAACCCGGTTCTCCTCGATTAGGCGTCTAGTCCATAGAGCCCCTTCGACATCCTCAATCAGTTCCGCATTTAGCTCTTGCCGTCCTAAGGTAGTGCCCTCATACCGCCGTATAACCGTCTCGATATAAGCTTTGGCAAGGTTATCCATATTGTCATAGGTCTTACCCCGACTGATGACGGTCATAGGGTCCTTCATTATCTCCTTCAAGAGCTTGATAGGTTTGGGCGTTGTCGTTACAATGACCTGAGGATTGTCACCTAGGCGTAGACCCATTTGCAACATATCCCAAGTCTCTTCCGGATACTTAGAGCTAACTAGCTCGTCGACCCACGCCTTTTCAAACTGAGGACCCCTAAGACGGCTCGGTGTTTCCGCAGAAAAGAGGGTCGCCGTCGCCCCGTTAGGCCATGTTATCCGACGTTTTGACGGTTCATAGGTTGGCATATTCCACGGTGGAGAGATGGCAAGAAGCCCCGAATCGCCTTCTACGGCTACATCCCGGCAGTCAGCAGCTGTAGGGCATACGATGGCGATGCGCTGCACCCCAGCTTCTACCTGCTGGCGGACCCATTCGCATCCCGCCCGGGTCTTGCCAAAGCCACGGCCTGCCAGGATGAGCCATGTATTCCAATTTCCTGAAGGTGCCAGTTGATTATCCCGGGCCCAGAACTCCCATTCATACTGCAGCTTGAGTATCTGGGTCGATGTCATGCTTCGGATAACTCTGGTCCTCTCATTCTTAGGCATCAGCAAAAGTTTCTCCAGGGCTGCTCCCATGACTTAGCCTTCCTCTTCTACCCCTTGGTCTTTTCCGGCCCGCCTAGCCGCTATTGAGTCGATTCTACTTAAGAGTTCTCTATGTACATCTACCTCAACAGGACCACCTGCGGGCCCTGACAGTTCAGCTGACACCCTGTCCTTCCTACCCCAGCGCTCCGGGAATCTCCGCTCTAGAAAATCTCTTGCGGCTTGCCAGTTGTCCACAGCCTCTTTCTGCCAAACAGCCACCATAGACATTTCTGCTTCTGCCTCAGCCTGCTTTACCGCCTCCAGAAATTCCCGAAATTGCCCCGAGCGCTGTTCCTCGCCCTTAATCATCCATGTTCTAAAGGTCGAATATCCTATTCCCGCATATCTACAAGCAGGCTCATAATGGTTGCCAGCTCTTATCGCATCTAGTAGACGAGTCTGGGATTCGGGAGTCAATTTTGACGGTCGTCCAGCCATATCGTCTCTCACTCCTTGGTTAATTCTACGATTCAATTTCTATTTGGCTGTCCACCGTTAGATGAATGCCGTATGTGTCCATGAAGTAAAACCATGTCCGACATGCTCTATGTTGCTTTCTCGTGCTTCATAACACTCGTTTATGGCAATGTAAACTGGTTTATGATATGGTGCAGAACAAGCCAGCAGTCGGATACAATAACTACTAAAAAAGAGCCGGGGACACTCCCAGCTCTTGTGTTTTATCATAATTCATCGATATATCCTATTGCACATTGTCAGTACAATTTCTGTCATCTTCTGCAAATGTGCTGCTCGTTAAATTAAGCTCGTAAGCTAGAATTGCGATTATTGAATCCCTGATGGAGTATACGGCCCTGAAGGATACATGGATTGCCCTGGCAATTTCAGCCCATGACTTATGCTGAAAGTAACGCAACCATATCAGTTCTCTTTGGTCCTTACTCATTCGTTTTATAGCCCGTTTTATAATCTCGTTATCAGCAATCGTCTCTTCATGACTTGCGACAAATTTCTCCTGATCACTTGTAGTGTCATTGGTCTTCGCCACGATACGGTCATACGCTGCTGTACCTCCTCCAGGAAGGGTGAGGTTATACATTGCCCATGCAACCAGTCTGCCCTCTACGATGGTTCGCACGGAGTCGAAACCCATCGCACCATCTCCTTTAGAATCCCATAGATTCCATAAATTTTATGGCTTCGTATGCCCCATAAGCCACATGACATCCCCATCCCCGCTTCGATAGTTCATCCATCCACCTTTTCTGTTCCGCTGTGACCCTCGACTTACCGCCTTGACGCTTCATTTCAACGGCTATTGAGTGGACCTCAGGCCGTTTGGGTGGACGGTCAAATATCAATAGGTCAGGCACTCCCCTTTTGGTTCCGGCCTTCTTAAGTCTTGCTCCTGTGATTTCAGTTCGTTTACCTCCATTAGGCACATGAGCATATAGGATGTTTTTGGCTTCTAGCCACTCGACGAATTTAAGTTGTTCTGCTTCTTCCGTATGGTAATTCCAGGACTCACCATAATTTCCCATGCTCTGAGCTCTCAATTGTGCCACCTCCACCCTATATCTCTATGTACCCATGCGAAGGTGGATTTCTACTTTTACCAGGAAAAATACCGGGCCAAGAATTAACAAAGCCTCCCTGACTTAGAGGGAGGCAATAACTTTTTAGCCCAATAACAGATGAATATTGTTTTTATGGGATTTTATTACAAGATTTTAGGTTTTTGTTGAAAATATTCTGTGATTCAGTTATTTTTATATCTGTAATGAGCTTTAAAAGGAGAGCTGATGATATGACAACTACACTTGAAACCTATATTGAGTTCCTGAGAAGAAAGCTAACCCTTGAATATGCTAAAGCTGGAAGAGTAACCCCTAAGGTCTTATCCCTATCCCAGACACTAGACCACTTAATCCTAAACTACACCTTAAAGCGTTATGTACATCAAAACTTCAATTCTTTAACTAATCTGCACTAACCTTTCTATCTAGCCAAAGCAGTATCTGAGCTAGGGCAATTCCCCAAATGGCACTTATAGCTGCATTAGTCACGGCTGTTTTGAATGTGATGTGTTCTAGAGGATGCACTTGATATAGAGTAGTCATGAAGTAAGAGAACATCCAAATCGATATACCATAGACGGCACCCTTAAACCGAATGTTCTCACTTGATATGAAGGTTAGGGAATAGGCAAAGAATACTCCTAAAAGACCCATCCATCCCATCAACATAAGCTCGGAGAATGCCCTCGCATGGAAGGTATGAACCTTATTTCCATAAACAAAGACGGACATAAAGTTCCGGAAAATCAGATTCGTAAGGTTAAAGGTCTCTGCCGTGTACATAAATATTGCCTGCACTACGCCTGCGCCAACACCTGCTATGAAGCCACGTGTAAATCGGTCATTTAGGGTCATTCTTTCAAATTCCCTTCCGCAGCAATGCTTATAAGAGCCTTCCTAAGCCCTATTACCACCATCTTGCATAACTCAATTCATCGTCTTTCCTTTCGTGAATCGGCCTCAGTACTGGAGTCCCCATTATGGTACACCACCAACAACAATGCTATGATTCCAAATAATGGTTATCCAATGAATGGAAATGATACACACTTCATATCGAGATAGGCGACCGTAAACATTAAGAAGTGGTCACAAGCCAATTGTAGAATATCTGACCTTGAAGGATACGCATGGACAAGCCTCGAATTCTACCAAATAAAGGATCTTCGTGTGACAGTGCTTGCACATTGTCAAAGCGCTGTCCGAATCGTTTTCGTTATATGCCTATTTAGCAGCGGTTTATAACTTTCGTGTTCTCAGTTACGTATTGACAAAGTTCACTTTGACAGCACGGCTGTCATAACGTTTTTGTCCATATGGACATGTCATGGGTTGACAAACGTCACCCGGACAGTATAAGTGTCCTACCGATTTTGTCCTATTGAAAGGGATGACAGAACGCATTGACAGAATGGTTGACAATAAAGGAAACTGCCACCTTGTTAAAATGCTCCGAAAGGACCGTGAGAAGGTACATAAAGGCTGGTAAACTGGAGTCTATCACCCAGCCATTAGACCACGGCGGGTATAAGGTAATGGTTGGCCAAGTGAGCGTTGACAACCTTATTTTGTCTATGGGTGACAACGAGGACAATACACTTTCACAGGTTGACAGCACTATGACAAGTTCAGACGACACAAACCCGCCCTTCGACATGGAAGCCTTTCTCAAAGCGATGTCTACCCTTCAGTCAGCCCTTTCCAACCTTGCGACAAAGGAGCAGATTGACAACGCTATGACAAGTGTCAACAGCCTGGTAGACCGTATGACACGCCTTGAAGAGATAATTCAAGCCCAGGCCGAAGCTGCCGCTGCGAGGGACGCTTTGCCATGGTGGAAAAAGCTATTTAAGAAATGAAAAAGGCTAAAGCCCTACAGCTCTTAGCCTTCGAAAAAATCTCTTCATGTTGACATTGCCCCGCTGTTTGTCGCTATGTCAATTATCCCTGTCATAGCGCCGTGTCAAGCCCATCCCCTGGATAAAGGGGCGAGCCTCATACCACTCTGCCCATTTCTTTTCAAGCTCAGCATCTTCCATTATTGCTGATAGATTCCCCATGTTAGGCCCCGTAGGGATGTGGACTCCCCTTTCCCAGGTCTGGATAGCGGAGAGTCCTACACCCATCCTAGATGCTATTTCCATTAACGAGAGCCTATTCGCCTTTCTAAACGTTCTGAGAGGGTTAGATTCAACCCACTCTTTGGTAGTCATGATTAGACCGCCTTCTCTTCCAACCTTTCAACGATTCTCGAATGCCACTCCAGAAGCTCTTTATAGGTCATGCCCTTTGTAGAGTCCGCCCCATCCCTAGCCCCTCGTAGCAGCTCCTTCATGGTGTCATCGTCAAGCCCTTTCGACTTACCCCAACTGTATACTTCGCTTATCTCCGTACTTAATGCCAGCCGCTTCTCATTATTTGGGTCCTCTCCCAAGGGTGATGATGTCTTCTCCCTGATCTTGACTGACAGATTTGTCTTGCTAGCCTTCGTTGGAGGCGATGGTGTCTTCACCTTCTCTAGCTCCTCGGCTACGATACCGCCTATCAGTTCTTCCATGATGCTATCGAAAGAAATATTGGTCATAGGGTGGACCCTTTCCGCTGCGGTAATTCTAAAGCCATTCTTTAGGACCTGTGCTTCGCCTCCGCCCGTTAACCTAAGGTGAATATCACTCAAGTAGGGGAGGCGTTTATATCCTTCCATCACTAAGGACCCCGTCCTGGTCCGATTATCACCCTCACCGACATATTCGTCCTTTAAGCGGGCCGTCAAGACGAGGTAGTATCCCCGATTCCTTATCGCCGCCACTAAGTTGTCGATTTTCTGGAAGACATCGCTCCACAGGACCTGCGGGAAAACTTTTTTCTTTTGATTCTCGTAGAGCCATTCAGCCTCAGCGTACTTCTGCAAGTCACTTGCGCTATCTATGACTATGGTACCAGTCGTGAACTTATAGAAGATGCCCTCCTTGATAGCCGTTCTGATATCTGCCAAGCCCTGACACTTTTTACGGTAGACCGCTTTCGTGCCTGCAAATTTCGAAGCTACGACCTCGCCCCGATTCTCCGTATCTAGCTGGAATATTGGCTCCGGGAAGCTTAGGGACAAATGCGACTTTCCTACTCCTGGCATACCTTCTATAAGGCATACCCATGGCTTAAATACTACTGATTCGGGTATCTCGTCCCACATGAAGGTTCTTTGCTGTATCATCTCTGTTGCCATCGCTATCGCCTCCTAAAATGGGCATTCATCACTAGCTGCTATCTCACTCGATGCTGTTGTAGGGATTTCATTCGCCCACTCAATACCCAGGGAATATGTCGTCTCGTATATGGTATCTACCTTTGCCTTCCAGTCACTTCCCAGCTTGGCTAGCTCATTTAACCCATTCTTCAAAGGCCTTATATCAAAGGCAAAACACTTTTTCTTCATTGGCTCAGGGCACTCGCGGTGTAGAGCCTCTACCAGCTCTTTATTCACAACCCTATTGGTTGCCTTAAGCCGGACCTGACCCATGGGCGTTAGTTTGAGGGTAGCGCCTTCCTTCTGCATTCGCTCTATTAGGGCAGCCTTTGCAACCTTTAGGGTCAAATTAGCCATTGCATACGCATCTTCAAGGTCTTTTATCTGCTCAACAATCTCTTCATCCGTCATACTCCCGAAGTCCAGAATCTCCCCGGTTATGAAATTGATGAGTCTATCCACCGCTCTAGCCTCCCTTATAGTCCACCACCAACAGCAATGCTATACAATATCCGATGCTCTACCTGATAGCCCTCAAGGGTATCGGGGCCTTAAGGTAGATGTCACCTTCACAGTACGTAAGAGTTGACATGTTACCCTTGTACTGTCACTTATATGTTCCTCCTCTTCGATACTTGACCTAACCAACGCCAACAATAATAATATTATCAGAGGACTGCCTCGAGGTCTTTATGGGCTTACTACCAGGCTTTCCAGCCCTCACCAAAAAGAAAACGGCTCTCTCTTTACCAGAATTGAGCCGTTTTTATATATGGTATTTCGAAAGTCTAAGTAACAAGATGAAAAGGAAAAAGCTGCCTTGATTAACTTATAGTCAACCAAAGACAGCTTATTGGAGTGCTCTATAGAAGGAAATATCCTTCAACTCCACAGAGTTATTATTTCCCAAGCTACGATAGTAATATGCAGCCTGCATATTCATTAATTCAGTGCGGAAAATGAAAATTCCCCAGGTAACCCGGGGATATTTCTATGCGCCTAATTTTTCTAGCTTCTCTTCTATCCACTCTACTCGCTTTTCTAACTCGTAGTTAGATGTTTTTGTGACGTTCTCAGCAAGTAGCTCTATCTTTCGATGGGTCTCTTCGGTCTCGATCTTGACCATTCTAGTTAACCGGTCTTCCATATCCTTCATAGACTCTTCTAGCCGGTCTTCCATGCTTTTCATGGACTTATCTATGGAGATCAACATTGACTCCATAATATTCATTAAGTCTTTCATTGTAGGCTCGCTCATTATAATATTTAGTTCCACCTAATCGTGCCTGTCTCCTGCGGAGCTCTTAGTTAGTCTACCCTACCTACAAGACTACGCCATTGCCCTCTATATATACTTTAGGTAATGATCTACAAAAATTCTTATCCTAGTTAAAATAACTTTCCAAATTCAACCCTATCAGATGTCCAATGTTTTATAGGAATATTTCGAATCACATCGAATGACTGCGGAAAATGAAAGAATTGCGGTGGAATTATGGCTCTCAATGCACCTAAACTGGCTTCTCGGAGTTTATACTGCTATACCCTAGTAATGACACCAGACCCGGAGACACCGGGTTTTACTCCATTGGACATGTTTCGAAGATTTGAGGTCTTCAATAAAGACCATATTAAGCAAATAGATGAAACTACAGGAGTATGCCTTACTTTGGATGGACTAGGTCCGGCTGCAGTAAAGGGGCATTTTGATTGGCTCAGGTGGGAAGTTCCTAGAGTAGTCGATATAACTCAAGGGAAGGAACGTTTTTTGAAACTGGCACGAGAAGAAAACGTGCTTGAGCGAGCTCATTTCATTTTCTATCCTTCCACTACAGTAATGGTGATTGAGTATAACCATTATGGGGCAAGAGGTTTTGGTAGGTTTGGTTCATACATAAAAGAGTTAGTTTCTGAGGTTCAACAATGCGATTTAAGGCCTATATTAAGAACAGATGCTTTTGATAGGGTTAAAAGGCAACAGGGAACCTTCCGACGTTGTGAAGTAACTATTACATCCCCTGCTCTCACAATTTTAGAGGATGTTTTTAAAATGGGTACTACTGAAGTAATGGGTGATAGTCCTGATGACGTTACCGTAAACATAACTATAAGCGCTGGCAGAAAGACCTTGCCAAAGGAAACTCAAGGTCTACTAGGAAACCTTGTCAAAAGGCTACATACCAATAAGGCTGAACTAAGTGCTTTGAAGAAGGTTGAGTTAACAGGGGATGAGGTTATAGACCTTGTTGGTGAGGACCTCTACGCCAAGGTATCAGTTCTTACGGTGGAGGAGAATACTCGAATAGTACAGTCATCTAGCATGTACACCGCTATTAATGAGTTTTACCAAAATGATATCGTTGATTATCTCCCGGTACTTCGCAAAGGGAGTTGATAACTGTTGCGTGAGCGGTTCAAGCGGCATATCACAGGCACGGCTCTAGCCACTTCGTTATTTTTGGGTGTCCTTTTAGAGTATTTATTTTGTCCCGGTCAAGCTATGCTGGATTTAGGACAGGATGGTACGCTTATAGGTCTATTCGGTAGTTTGGCTGGATTTTTAATAGCAGGTCTTACTATTCTCTTAACATTGGTAGACCATGAGGCATTGATGCCTATTAGGGGAAGCGTTGCGGAGAGCTATATTTTACGGTCCTTTGTATGGTCTATATGGACTCAATCAATAGCTTTGGTCTTTAGTATAGTAATACGCCTAGTGCCTAATCCAGAAAAGCCTTCTAAAGCGCTTATAGTGGTCTGGTCTTGGTTGGGTCATAGTATCTTTCTAATTACTATCGCCTCAGTTGTCATGCTCTTCGTTGCTGTTTTCTTCTTGTCGCTGGTTGTACATAAAATAACTAAGCATAAGGCTGACGAAGCCGCAAAGGCAAAAAAGGAGACTCAACAAAAAGAAGTTGAATTAAAAAGTACACAAAGTAAAAATAAGTGGTTATCGTAGGGACTCGGGTTTTACCGGGTCCTTTTAAATATGTGGGAACGCTTTCAAAAGCTTAGAGATACTTTGGGCAGGCAGTTCTAATACGGGCCCATTTGATGGTGTAGGGCATAGGGAAAAAAGCTTTTCCCGCCCCTGGCAAGATAACATCGAGTGGCTTAGCTAAAGCAAGATCAACACTAAGAAGTATAGAATGCCCTGAGTACAGAAGCCGTCTATCGAATTCGTTGAGTTCCTCAATTTGCAAGGGCAAAGTATTACGCTTCTCGTCTTCCTCTTTATGTGTCCATGATTTATTCGTGCATGAAAAGCAAGGTGACAATATCTTCCTTGTGGTAGTGTTAATCTTGAAGTGAGGGAATCTAATGGATTGGCTTGATAATATGAACGCGGCAATAGAATACATCGAAACGCATCTGGCAGATGAAATCTCCTATGATCGCACCGCACAAATCGCATGTTGTTCGACCTATCACTTCCAGAGGATGTTTTCATACATCACGGGAGTACCGCTGTCGGAGTATATCCGGCGCAGAAGGATGACATTAGCGGCTTTCGAGTTGCAAGCTGGAAATTGTAAAGTTATTGATGCGGCATTAAAATACGGATACGAGTCGCCGGAAGCATTCAGCCGAGCGTTCAAAAAGCTGCACGGCGTCATGCCGGTATCAGCGCGCGATATAGGAGTTTCGTTTAAAGCCTATCCGAAGATGACCTTCTCTATCACAATTAAAGGAAATGTTGAGATGAAGTATCGCATTACACAGCGAGAGGCGTTTCGTGTGTTCGGCGTTTACGCGGACATTAGCACAAATCAGGAGACTGCATTTGAACAGGTTCCGCAGTTTTTTAGAAAGTGCGATGAAGACTTGGTGCCGGACGAAATCAACGAACTTTTAGGCCGTTTCAATGATAATCACACAATCTCAGCGTTGTACGACCATACAGAAAAAACATTTAAGTACATGCTTTGCCAGTTCTTACCCAAAGGCCTTTCGGTACCGGATAGATTTACGGTACTTGATGTTCCTGCGGCGACATGGGCTGTCTTTGATGTGCCCGACTGTGAAATTCAAGCCATGTGGAGACGAATCTGGACCGAGTGGTTTCCTACCTCTGGATATGAATCGGTGGAGGGTATACAATTCGAGATGTACTATGGGTTAGCCAGCCATGAAAATGTCTTCGGAGAGATTTGGATTCCAGTCAAGAGGAAATAGTCTTATCTTATAACCATAAAAAGAAAAGACAGCTATAGAAATGGATGCCGGAAGGTGTCCATTTCTTTTTGGTGTATTACGGGCAATTGGTTTAGAACCCTTATATAAACGGCTGCACGAACCCATCATCGGCATAGGGTGAACGCACCATAACTTGCAGCAGATTTCTCTCAACCTCTACGCTCTCAAGCCTCGTTTGAGCCTTCATCAGCTCTTTCCGCAGCAAATCATTAACTGACCGCAAGCTCTTGTTTTCTTCAGCCAGTAGCCGGTATCTTCCTAGTAGTTCCGACTCCGTACCCATCCTTATTCCCCTAACTCGAATATGAATCCAACAGCAAATGCAATCGACGGCATTCGGTTTCAAGTCGTCCAACCTCAGCCTTTAAACCCAAGATTTCGTCGTTTAGTCTCGCATTCTCACTCTTCATATCTGCCAGCCGGTCCCGATAAAGGCCAATTAGGGCAGACATCTTCGGCACTACGCATAAGGTCGCATGACCCCGAAGGTTAGTCTCAGGCATTGACACATACCTCCTTGCAAACGAGATATAGTCAATGATATGCCTCAAGGAAGCTCGGGTATCAGCCCTCCAAGCATGGCGTTGATAATATTTTTTGCGTCCTTCAGATGCTCTTCTGTTGTCTTCGGGAGAATTGTTTTATATTCCATTTTGGGAATGGACGGCTCTTCAGGCATATCTACAGGCAGAGTATCCAATCTGGCCATTTCTTGCTGATAATTGCTGCTATAATATTTGGCTACTTCCTTGCGGTGGACTGCGTCCTGTACTAACCGCTCTGTCACAGCCCTACTCCTGGCTTGGTTTTCTAGCTCAACGACTGACTCCGCTTCAAGCCGGGTAGAGCTCATATATTTCCACATCTTGCCCTCCAAACGAAGGTTTCGAAGCATACCCGTGAGGTAGGCTGTAGCGGATTTTTTTATCTGTAATAAGCCTTTCTGAACTTTTTCGTCTACCTCAGCCTTGGCTCGACTTACAACTTCTTTTCCGTATTCAGCCTCCAAGGTATGTATATTATTAGGGGTAGACCGGACATACTTGTTTGCAGATAATTTATGCTTACCGGTTAGCTCACGAACTTCTGTAGTTCGTCTGTCTAGACATATCTTAGTTGATATATCTTTGTTGTAGTCTTTTGGTATTGGTGCCGTGATTTTCACGGTATGGTTAGTTTCTTTTTTACCAGATGGTATATCGTTTTCTACGGTATCTTGATGGGTGCACGATATAGACTCTGGTGTTGATTTAACGGCACCTTCATCTGAACATCCTACTATCTCCGAATTAGCTTTTTTCAAGGCTTTCTTATTAATTGGTACTACCTTTTCCTTTTTAGGGCATGGAGGATTAGATGCCTCATAATCGGCCAATAACTGAACAAGCTTAACCTTATCTACGGAGTACCACAGGGTACGGTCATAGCGTTTAAGGTTGTAATTACCGACAATCAAAATACCCATCTTCCGGAGTCTCTGAAAAATTTTACTGAGCTTAGATTCTCCTATATTCGTAAACTGATCCAGCCATTCATCCATCGTATTGTAGACCCATCTTCTACCATCCATCTCTTTACCTATGCTACTGTCAAGCCAATACATGACTCGGTTTAACACCATCGCTGCATCATTCGACTTTAGGAGCCTAGCTATCTTTTCGTTAAAGTGATATGTAGACGGAAATTCTTTTAAAAGAGATGACTCAACCTCGTTCATCAAAGTTGTTGTGAACATTTTTTTAATTAACCTCCCTGAATATGGTCTTGATTTACGTGGACAAGGAGGCTAAAATAAAAACGCTGTGTTGTGTTTTTGTTTTTTATTTTAGCCTCTTGGAAGCCAGGTAGGTCGAAACTACCTGGCTTCCGCTTTTTTTAAGGGTCCTTTTTACCCCTGACAAACCGCCTGGACAGCGCCATGACAACCACTTGGACACACCTTGACAACCGTCTGTTAATTAGCACCAGATGCTTCCTATGCCAGAACATTTTTGAATGCGAAATATCGATTTTTACAACGAACTAGCACGATTTATGCGCAAATTTTGTTCGTATCCAATGATTACCCTCTTGCATATTGGACAAGTATCGGGGTATCATTAATGACAGAGTGAGTCCAATTTACGCTAGGCATAATGATGCCCGACACGTCTGAACCAAGTTCAAACATGTATTCGAATAGCTAATATGTGTAACATGTATACGGATAGCTAATATGTGTAACATGTATACGGATAGCTAATATGTGTAACATGTATACGGACCAATTTACATGTATACGGGTCAGCCATATATACTGATCAACTCATGTATGATGGTTAATACGTGAAAACTGGTTAACGGTTCGGGTCAATCGTGATGATCGGTGTCTGGTCGTGAGTTGGTACGGAATAGGACTTTATGAATGTCAGGTGTGCTAGACCTGGCATTCAGCCATTTATAGGACATGTCATAGTACAGCTTATAAAAGACAATGTTAATTCTAAAGCAGATCCGCTCC
>Ga0196970_1000465_pt1 | contig 46679 bp, 39 predicted proteins | sample S1v_513CmetaG_FD_148672 | JGI IMG/M metagenome (GOLD analysis project Ga0196970, IMG submission 148672) | Soil microbial communities from Anza Borrego desert, Southern California, United States - S1+v_5-13C | ecosystem: Environmental > Terrestrial > Soil > Desert | place: USA: California... | reverse complement strand
CCCTCAGGCACATCATCCTTTCTCATCTCTCAAAAGAGAATAATTGCCCGGATCTTGTTCAGCAGCTGTTTGCCAGCTATGCAGGGTCCACCACAGTTACTGTAGCATCAAGGTATGATGAGACACCTTTGTTTTCGATCGGTGTCGAGAGCATACTACCTCAGAACTATAAGCAAGTAACATCTACTCAGGAAGTCATCCAGGCTTCTTTATTCTGATCTATTGGTCTGGTGCATCAGCAACTATTTCGTCCAGACAACCAATCAGGCTTGTACACGCAAACCTGATCTGATCTTCTGAGATGGTTAATGGAGGTGCAAGCCTGATGCATTCTGGCGCAAAAAGAAACCAGTCGCTGAAAAGGCCTTTCCTGAGACATTTATCAAGTGCTTTCAATACCATTTCGTTGCTATCCAACTCCACGGCCATAAGCAAGCCCTTGCTTCGTACCGATTTGATCATTGGGTGACGAAGGAGTTCTAAGAACAGTTGTTCTTTTTGGCTTACGTTTTCAGGTAGTTGCTCTCTCAACAGAACATTCATGGCTGCGAGCCCAGCAGCGCACGACACAGGGTGACCACCAAAGGTGGTAATATGGCCCAGCACAGGATTACTGGTCAGATGTTGCATCAGCGACAGTGATGCTGCGAATGCGCCCAGCGGCATTCCACCTCCCAAAGCCTTTCCCATGAGTACAATGTCTGGTACGACTCCATAGTTCTGAAATCCCCACAGTTTCCCTGTACGCCCAAATCCCGTTTGAATCTCATCAATGATCAGCAGCGTGCCAGTTTCAGTACACCGCTTGCTCACCGCGTTGATCCACTCCAACGAAGGTTCTATAACTCCAGCTTCACCCTGAACGCTCTCAATCAGAACACAGGCTGTTCTGGTAGTGATCGCATCTATTAGTGGTCGATCGTTGTAGTCATAATGGCCGATGCCTGGCAAGAGAGGCCGGAAAGCATTCCTCCAGTACTCGTCACCGATCACACTCAGTGCCCCAAGGGTGGAGCCATGATAACTGTTATTGCAGGCAATTATTTCAGGACGCCCTGTCACTCGTCTGGCCAGCTTTAGCGCGCCCTCTGTTGCCTCAGCCCCCGAGTTAGTAAAGTATACGCAATCTATCGGATCAGGCAGGTGTTGGGTGAGCAAAGTTGCATAGGCCACCTGCGGCGTTTGCACCACTTCCCCGTACACCATTACATGCATGTATGTTTCCGCCTGCACCTTTATGGCATTTACTACCTCCTCGTTGCCATGGCCAATGTTGCACACACTTATGCCGCCTATAAGATCCAGGTATTGTTTGCCGTCTGCATCGTACAGGTAGTTCTCTTTTGCGGAGACAATATGTATGCTTACAGGTGCGGTTGAGGTTTGCGCAACATGTTGTTGAAAAAGCTGCCGGGTATTCATCCCGCAAAGGTAGTGTGCGTACGGGGACTAAACTCCCTGGTGCTTCTGTAAACATGTTTCAGAATAGCGCTGTTGCTGGCGTCTCCGGGTCTACATGAAAGGTCTACAAATTAGTTTCTGTCCCCTGATCTAAATTCCTCCATCATCTGGAGCCCCCGAATGGGGCTCTGTCGTTTGTAATTTTCCCTGTGGGTAAAAGCTACAGCAATAGCACCGGTCAATAGGTATCGTTGCAATTTGATGGCTCAAAGTATTTTTCTTTAGCTTGCCATTAAGTTTGCACCTGTCAATGCCAACGAAAAGAATAATTGTTCTTGTCGATCTTTCGGAGACCTCCGCAAAGTTGCTGATGTTCGCAAAAGAGCTTTCAGAAACAGCGGGTGTTGAACTGTTGGTTGTACACCAGGCATTTTCCCTCGCACCTGCTATGGGGGATGCAGAGATAAAATCAGGAATAGATCTGCAAAGCAGACGCGATGCATTGAAGAAGCTGTCTGCCTATGTGTCTGATGCAGGGGCTAATGGCCCGCATGTCAGGTGCCATGTCACTACAAGCAACCTCGACGGCGCGCTGCTGAGTCTGCAGGCCATGAGCCAGAATGATGTTATCGTTGTCGGGATCAGATCGAAAAGCTGGGTTGAACGATTGCTTACTCAGGGTACTGCTGTCAAACTGGTGAACGCGATTCAGAGCGTTATAGTTGCATTGCCAGATTTGCCGGTGCCGCCAGATTTAGTTGTACTTCACGTGGCCATAACTCCGAAGTACCCGGTGAACCACGCTCAGTTGAGAAACCTTGTGTTATTGAACGCCATAACCATTAAGGAGCTTAGGTTTCTCTCTGTACCATCGCCTGAGGAAGATCTGACTCCGTTGAAGGAGTTTCTTAAAGCTCAATGTGATATGTTCGGTGATCTTGTCAACGTGAGCTATGAAATACTACAGCCGGGGAATGTTCTGGCGGCTATCAGATCATACATGCAGAATAACCAAGGAGTGTTGGTAGTGCAAAGAGGTCCAAGGAATTTCCTGGACATATTCCGGAAGTATTTTGCAACGGACATCATCTATGATGCACAGTTACCCACGATCATACTTCCGTGAGAACTATATACCGAAGCATAATCTGCAACGGTCCAATCCAGAGCCTTCAGCTCAGGCAACCGCTTGGTTTAGCCTCCCAGTTTATCTGACAGTACTTTATAGTGCGGGTCTTCCCAATAGTTCACATCAATGATATCAGAGGCATTCCCCAGCAACAGACGGCAATCTTCACTCAGATGTTTTAGATGTACTTTCTTACCCACCTTCCTGTAACGTTCAGTCACTTTGTTTAGCGCGTCTATGGCTGAGTGATCAACAACTCTGCTTTCCTTGAAATCTATGATCACTTCTTCCGGGTCTGAGAAGACATCAAATTTTTCCTGAAATGCCGCAACAGACCCGAAAAACAAAGGTCCAAAGATTTCATAGTGTTTTACGCCATGGTCATCAACTGACTTCCTTGCCCTGATCCGCTTAGCGCTTTCCCATGCAAATGCAAGAGCAGATATAATAACGCCAATGAAAACAGCAACAGCAAGATTGTGGAATATTACGGTTACTAACGTTACAAGTATCATTACGATAATGTCTGTTCTCGGCACTTTTCTAAATACTTTTAGACTTGCCCACTCAAAAGTTCCGATGGATACCATGAACATCAGCCCGACCAATGCTGCCATGGGAACCTGTTCTATTAAAGAAGAACCAAACATAACGAAGACGAGTAGACCGACTGCCGCTACAATGCCGGAAATACGAGACCGTCCACCTGAACTCACGTTGATGATACTTTGACCGATCATGGCACAGCCACCCATACCGCCAAAGAAGCCGGTAGTGATGTTTGCTGCGCCCTGAGCGACACATTCCTTGTTGCCCTTTCCTCTTGTTTCGGTCATTTCGTCAATAACAGTGAGCGTGAGCAGGCTCTCGATCAGACCCACCAATGCCATTATCAGGGAGTAAGGAAAGATGATCATAAGCGTTTCGAGGGTTATGGGCATTTGTGGTATGTGGAATTCAGGCAGGCCTCCAGCTATAGAAGCTATATCTCCAACGGACCTGGTGTCGATACCAAAACCTATAATGATTGCAGACACAACGAGGATGGCTGTAAGGGAGGAAGGGACAGCCTTTGTCAGCTTCGGGAGAAAGTGGATGATGGCCATGGTTAACGCTACGAAGCCGATCATGATCCAGAGAGGGGTACCTGAAAGCCACGTTGTATTTCCACCGGCATCGGTGGTTTTAAACTGGGCAAACTGTGCCATGGCTATGACGATAGCAAGTCCGTTCACAAATCCGAAGATCACAGGTTGCGGTACCAGTCTTATGAACTTTCCTAATTTCAAAAGTCCGATGCTTACCTGGATCAGTCCCATCAGCACCACCGCTGCAAATAAATATTCCACTCCATGGGTGGCCACCAGGCTTACCACCACAACGGCTATTGCACCCGTAGCACCTGAGATCATCCCCGGCCTGCCGCCAAATATTGCGGTGATCAAGCCGATGATGAAAGCGGTGTACAAGCCTATCAGCGGACTCACGTTAGCGATTATGGAGAACGCAACTGCTTCCGGTACCAGTGCCAGTGCGACAGTAAGGCCGGACAGGATCTCGTTTTTAGCATTTATTTTATTGCTGCGGATACTTTCAATGAATGACATATCTATTGATTAACTAACAGAGAGAAAAAGGATGATACCGGTACTTCGGTTGAAGCCGGTTTGGAAATGTTGCCTATTCCTGAATCAGGGTGGAGTAGGGATGGAGATGATGCAAATGCCTTTCATAAAAGAGGGGCAAAACTACGGTAATGCTGCGATAATGCCAATGTTATTATCTTTATCCTGATGGCGGCGGACCCCCAATATATACTGGAGCTCACCGGTACCTTCTTCTTTGCTATCTCAGGGGCAATCGCAGGTGGAAAGTACGAGCACGACTGGTTCGGGACCGGCTTTATCGCATTTATCACTGCAATAGGTGGTGGTAGCCTCAGAGATATTTTGCTGGGCAGCTACCCGCTAGTTTGGATAGATGACATCAATATTTTGTATTCAATACTTGCAGGAATAATTTTCACTTACCTGTTCTATGACTTTGTGGTACACCTGCGTCGTACCCGCTTGTTGTTTGACACCCTTGGCATTGCACTTTTTACAATTGTCGGTACAGAGAAAGCCATCAGCCTTGGAGTAAGACCCGACATAGCAGCTATGATGGGTATGTTCACTGCGGTAATGGGTGGGGTGATAAGAGATGTCCTGACAAATGAGGTGCCCGTGATTTTCAGAAAAGAAATTTATGCCAGTGCCTGCCTGGCCGGTGCGGTAGTGTACCTGCTGCTTGATCACTTCTTCAATTCCCGTTCCATAAGTCTTGCCGTGTCCACAATTGTGATTGTAGCTATTCGCCTGGTGGCTGTGCGGTTCCAGCTCACACTACCTGCATTCAAAAAGAAAAAGTGAGGGCGATGAGCTGAGATTGTTAGTGCGAGCAATGGCTATTGTATCCAGGTGAGGAGTTCATTTGGCTGCGCCACAACCCTTACTTTCGCACATGGACTATTTTATTCGTCTGCAGGAGTTACTGAAGCTGGAGCGTGAGGAAGACAGAAGGTCATACGAACAAATGACGGCATCAACGACGGTGCAGCAACGAAGGGCAAATGGATTGAGCTGGTACCCCGTAGCCATCAGAGGTACGGAAATGAGCAGGGGAGAATACATCACTGTTGAGCTAGAGCGCACTACCCACCGGGAACTGAGTCATCAGCTTCGCTTTGGGGTTTCTGCAATGCTATTTTCTAACCACGATCCTGAGCATGCAAAAGTGGAAGGTCTCATTACCTTTCAGGCAGGCAACCTGCTTAAGCTTACCCTTAGAACGGACGAGCTGCCAGAATGGTCCGGAGACGGAAAACTTGGCGTAGACCTCCTGTTTGACGATAACAGCTATGGGGAGATGCTGTTTGCTCTTAAGCTCGCGCCAACCATCAGGGAGAAAAAAGACGAAGGTAGATTGATACGGATACTCTTGGGGGAACAACAGCCAGACTTTAACAGGAGCCTGCCAGAGTACAAATCCGGGCATCTTAATGAATCACAACGGGCAGCCGTAAACAACATATTACAGGCAAGAGACCTTGCAATAGTACATGGTCCGCCTGGTACCGGCAAGACCACCACCATTGTAGAGGCGATCAAAGTTATGATCATACAAGAGAAGCAGCAGATATTGGTAGTGGCGCCAAGTAATGCAGCAGTCGATCTGCTCAGTGAAAAGCTATCCGATGCCGGACTCTACGTACTACGAGTAGGCAACCCTGCGAGAGTCTCACCAAAACAGATGATGCTGACACTCGACAGCAGAATGGGAGAACACAACACCATGAAAGAGATACGCAGACTGAAGAATAAGGCTGCGGAATACAAGAATCTGGCTCATAAGTATAAGAGGAACTTTGGCAAGGCCGAACGGGAACAAAGGAAAGCACTGTTTGATGAAGCACACCGCATCATGAAGGATGTGGGGAACATGGAACAGTACATAATAGATGACCTGGTGGCGAAAGCGGATGTTATAACCGCCACGCTGGTGGGCAGTAATCATTACACTGTCCGGAAACTCCGCTACAAGACGGTGGTTATTGATGAAGCTGGACAGGCCTTGGAGCCTGCCGCCTGGATTGCTGCGCTGAAGGGAAGCAAGCTTGTGATGGCGGGCGATCACTACCAGTTGCCGCCGACAATCAAAAGCGCTGAGGCAGCTAAGCAGGGCCTGGCAAGCACGCTGCTGGAGAAGGCAGTGGCGCTACATCCGGATACAGTGAGCCTGCTGGAGGAACAATATAGGATGAATACCCAGATCATGGAATATTCATCGCGAGTCTTCTACAACAACCGGTTGAAAGCTCATCATTCCGTAGCCAGCCATACTCTGTTTGACGGTGACAAGCCATTTTTGTTTATAGACACTGCGGGGTGTGGCTTTGAAGAGGAACGGGAGGGAACCAGCAGTACCAACCCTGAAGAGGCCTCCTTCCTGATCCGGCATCTTAGTAGTTTGTCTGACGAACTGATTCAACGTAACATCAACCCATTTCCATCGGCTGCAATTATTGCTCCCTATAAAGAGCAGACATACCTCATCACTGAGCAACTGGAGCAGAACGCTTCATTGATGCCCTACCGTGACAGGATTGCTGTAAACACAGTCGACAGCTTCCAGGGACAGGAGCGCGACATCATCTACATTAGTCTGACAAGGAGCAATCCTGATGGTATAATCGGCTTTCTTTCCGATATCCGCCGGATGAACGTGGCAATGACCAGAGCAAGGAAGAAGCTGGTAATGATTGGTGACAGTGCTACCCTCAGCCGTTTTCCTTTCTATGCAGAACTTATCAGTTACGCAGAGGAACAGGGCGCTTATCACAGTGCCTGGGAGTTTATGGATGTTTAGCGTTCCTTGAGCAGGGGGCCTTTTAGCTAAATAATGTGTCTCTGAACTCACCCTGTATTTCCGGCACGTTGGTGTTGAAACCCCTTTTGGTTATGTCGCTGCTTATCTGGTGACACTGCAGAAAACCCTCAGGGTAGGGTATCATCACCTGCTTTAGCTGTTCTTCGTTGGATGAGGGATCCAGCCATATACCCCATTCCTTCTCATTCACTATCAGCGGCATTCTCTTTTTGTTGTTGTGTATCTCCGTCATGAGCTCATTAGCAGGTGTGGTCATCACACTGTAGGTATGAAACACTTCTCCGGTTTCCCTGTCCACCCAGTTGTTGTATATACCGCCTAGGGTAAAAGGTTTGTGCGACTCCATAAAGATATAATAGGGTATCTTCTCCTTGCCCTTCTCATCCTTCCACTGCCATTCGAATATCCCATCTACGAAAATCAGACACCTGCAGGACTTAACGTAAGGCTTATACGTGCTAAAGGCCTTCTCACAGGTAGCGTTCAGCAACCTGGTGGCCCACCCCTGTGCATCCTTTCTATCCTTTGCCCATAAGGGTGCCAATCCCCACATATATGGCTGCACCAGGTGTGGTTCATCCATGGTCAGCACCGGTACCTGTGGATGACTAAACCCACTCACATGATAGAAGGGTTCATAGTCCAGCACTTTCGCATCGAAGTCTCTCAGGTAAGTCTCTAATCCATGCCTGGATGGTGTTGATTTATGGTAGCACATACTGCTTCGGCACGGTTCCTTAAACAGTTACCTTTTCAAAGTTAAGAACCCTGTACAAAAAAGGGAGAGCAGTAGCTCCCCCATGCCGATCAGGCCGGTAAAGAAATAGATATATTCTAACCTGAGTTGAAGATAATGTGTTATAACTAACCGGACAAGGTCTAGTCTCATGCAGAGAATTAAATGAAGCATGTTGGATTGATATGCTTCTCTTTTTAGGCAGCCTGCTCCTAAAGCAATAAAAGTTAGCTGACGCTGATACTGTCCTTCCTGCACACGTAGAGATTATGTTCCGGCCAAGCGACGACTGGACGTGTATAAGGAACCTCTTCATTGAGTCGTTCAAAGGCTTCCCTACCAGGTATTCCTCTGTTACCCAAAGGTGATAGCCCAGTTCTGAGAGCGTTTGGATTACGCCGGCAACTGATGCCTCAGTTTCTACGACAATATCGATATCAAGAATCGGTTTTGCATCCAGCCCCGGTACTGCGGTGCTGCCGATGTGTTCAATCCTTACTGATGCTCCCAGATGTTGCAAGTGTACATCTTTGAGGCGGGTAAAATTTTTCGGCCAGTCAGCCGACCAGGGTACCAGAACTAATCTTTTCTTATCCATTTCCCATAGAAATAGCTGACAAGCAAGGCTACGAACGGGTTAATTCCCGATAATACTACTTGAACTAACTCCTGGTATTTATCGCCCTCACTTATTTCCTGATTTCTTTTCATCCAGCGCTTTCTGAGCTTCTGTAATGATTGCCCGAAGATCGGACTCGTCCAGTTCGCTGGTGATCTCATCAGATGTTGGTGTGACTGCGCCTTCAATTGGAACCTCCCCGCCATCACGTGCTTTGCGTTTGAAATAGCCGCGCAGGAACACGTTTCCATGTAATGCTTTCATATTCTCGCTGAATCCATAGGCTGCTTCATTTATGGTGACCATTGCAGCATTTGCATTATTGACGACGCTTTCCATGTTATTGGATAAGGAATCAGTGTATAAAAGGCTACCGACCGAGCCCTTTCCTGACCTGATCTGGGAAGCGATGCCAGCAAGTGACCCGGTTATTGCTTCCGCGTTAGTGGCCGTACCCTGCAAGCTGCGCGAGAGGTCGTCGGTATACAATAGCTTGCTAATAGTCCCGTTTCCCGATCTGATGGCTACCGCCATTCCGGCCAGCTCCCGTGTGATGATTTCCGCATTATCCGCTACGTTAGTGAACGTGCCGATCACTTTTTCAAAGTCAACAGGATTTACCGTTCTGATGCGAGAGCCACCGCCTAATATCTTTACCTCATTTGCTGAACCGGAGTTGATGGTGATCAACTTATCGCCCATCAGTCCATCTGATCCGATGCTTGCAAGTGCATCAACCTTGAGAAATGGCTTGACTTGTTGCTGCATGCGCATGTCAACGCGGATCATGGTGTCGGAAACAATACGGATGTCTTCCACTGTTCCAACATTTATTCCTGCGAACCGAATATTGTTTCCTACCTGCAGGCCGCCGACATTGCTAAAGGTACCATAGATTAGAAAGGTGTCGCCAAACATGTTCTTCTTTGCGCCTATAATGAAGATACCAGCGACGAACAGTAGTATTCCTGCTAGGGTAAAAATTCCTGTCCTGATGTTCTGTGCGGTTTTTGTTTTCATTTTTCCTGTGTTTTGTGCGGGAGCTGTAGCTGCCACGATAAAGATTTATATAAAGAAGGACCGGACAAGCGCATCTTCACTATTTTCCAGTTCACTATAGGTGCCCTCTGCTATAAAGGCGCCATCATTCATGACCATTAACCGGTCACCAGTAATTTTTGCACAAGCCATGTCGTGCGTTATGATGATTGATGATATCTGGTATTTCCGCTGCATCTGCAGCATTAGCTCACTTATTTCCCTGGAAGTGATGGGATCAAGCCCTGTGGTTGGTTCGTCATACAGCATGATCTCGGGTTTCAGGATCAGCGTACGCGCCAGCCCAATGCGTTTGCGCATTCCACCAGACAAGTCGGAAGGCATCTTGTCAATTGATTCCGGCAGTCCTACACCCTCCAGCACTTCCCTTACCCTCTGTTCAATTTCTGTCCTGTCTTTAAGTTTCAGCACCCTTGTCAGCGGAAACTGCAGGTTCTGGCCTACCGTCATCGAGTCATATAATGCACCATGCTGAAAGAGAAAGCCGGTCCTGATCCGTAGTTGCCTGAGTCCCTCTTCTGAGAGGTCTTTCACCTCCTCACCAAATACCTTCAGACTGCCGACATCCTGCATCAGCAGTCCCACCATGCATTTTACCAATACCGACTTGCCCTGTCCGGATTTACCCAATACCACCAGGTTTTCTCCCTTGTGCAGCGACATGTCAACATCGGAAAGCACTACTTTAGGTCCGAAAGCCTTCCTGACGTGACTTACAGATACCATAACCTGTCGGTTCAAAGCTTGTGAAGGTGAGCTGGTTTCTTTATTTTTTTCTGTTACTTTCATTTTAGTTATACGCAAATACTGAGGTCAGCTGGACTGCTATTGCATCCAGCATTATTATCCAGAGAGAAGCGGCAACAACCGCTGAATTGGCGGCTATCCCTACGCTCTCTGTGCCACGATTGGAGTTGTAGCCCTTATAGCAGCCTACGAATCCTATCGCGAATCCAAAGAAGAGTGTTTTTATTACCGCTGGTATCAAATCGGCAAAGCTTACTGCCGCAAAGGCCTTGTTGAAATACAGGCCCAGTGGAATATCGTTATTCAGGTTCGAGGCCGTGAACCCGCCCATGAGGGCGAGTGCGTCAGCCATGAGCGTTAGCAGAGGGATCATGAGGATGCATGCAAGCACCCTGGTGACAACCAGATACTGTATCGGGTTGGCACCTGAAACCTCCATGGCATCGATCTGTTCGCTAACTTTCATACTCCCCAGTTCTGCACCTATGCTTGAAGAGATCTTACCTGCACAAATGAGTGCAATGATAACAGGGCCTATCTCGCGGATGATGGAAATGGCAACCATGCTGGGAACGAAGCTTTCTGCACCAAATTCCTTCATGGTGGGCTCAGACTGTAACGTCAGCACGAAGCCAAGAATAAAGCCCGTGATGCCAACTAACGAAAGGGACTTGTAGCCGATTATGAAACACTGCCGGAGGAATTCGTTCCACTCGAAACCACTGCGAAAAATGTTTCGCAGGAAACCTTTCATGAAATCCATTTGCTCACCTGCATCCCTGAGGAGCCGGATAATACTGGCTGGTGCCGTGATACTCATAGTTTTGTTTTAGACGTTGAAATGTAAATATGGGCAACTAATGCCTCAACGGGGTGAGCAGAACTTGAAAAGCGATTGAAAAACGCCTCATCACTCTCGAGAAAAGATCATTATTAGATATGTTGCAAAAACCATGACAGCAGCATTATACATAGTTGAAATAATTTATTTTACCGTAAATCAATATAAGAACAGTTAATACCGGCAAACAAGACTACCTTCAGCAAAAGCCTGTAACGCGCTTTTCATCTCCGGCCCGCTGTATGCCGAATGCCACAACAACCAGCGATTAAACCAAGAAGCACTATGAGTAGTTACGTACCTTATAAACGACAGCCAAGACCCCGGCCCTTCAGCGTTGTGGACAGCATGAGTGAAATTGAAATGCGAACCATGTTCCTATCGGTATCCGTGAGATCCCTTAAGGAGTGGCTGAGATATTACCTGCAGAGGGATAAGCCAGAAGTTTGCAGAATCATCCGTGAAGTAAGCGGCTACAAAGTATAGCGTCTTCCCCTTAGTGATAGCACACTCCGCGATCGGCAATGGTAGCAAAAAAGTATGGGCCAGGTTCAAGATGATTAATATTAAGACTTCCAAAGAAAAATATGAAAACAGCAGAATCGCAGATGAAACGCGAAGTAATCAACGGAACCTTTATTGAGGATAAGAAAGCTATTGAGTCCCTGAAGAAGGCAGCCTCCTACCTGGAGCTGGCTGCAAGAGAATACCGAAAAGCTGCCGATTACCATGCTGACCGAAAACATGACCTTGCATTTACCAGCATGATGACTGCACAGGGAAACGTGCTGCTTGCAAGGAAATGTGAAGAGGAAGTTCTGATTCACCACACACTAAATAATTAGCTTTCGCTCACCGTTGCCCGACATTCAGCCCATATCGGGCAACTCTCCAGAGTCAATCATTTACCAGGTAGTGTCTTTGGCATGATTTGTCTGTTTCTCTGAACCATGGCCCAAATACCGACAGCCAGAGAGCATGACCTGATCAAAGAAAGAGATCGGCTTGAGGCGCTCTACCAATATAACATCCTGGATACTGAGTCCGAAGAGGCATTTGATAACCTTGTTGAACTGGCCTCCTATATTTGCGGCACCCCCATAGCACTCATTACCCTTATCGATAAAAACAGGCAGTGGGTGAAGGCTAAAAAGGGAACGGATATAAGTGAAACGCCGCGAGAGGTTTCCTTTTGCGACTATGCAATAGATGGTGAGGAGATAATGGTGGTGGAGGATACTACTGTTGACGAACGTTTCCGGGAGAATCCACTGGTAGTCAGCGGACCTAATATCCGGTTTTATGCGGGTTCGCCACTGATCACTTCGGAAGGGTATCGCCTGGGCACCCTATGTGTATTAGACAATAAGCCAGTTAAGATAAGTGACGCGCAGAAGAAATGCCTGGAGACGCTTGCGGATGAAGTTATGGTGCAGATGGAGGTAAGGAGACAACAGGCACAACTCCAGAAACTTAATTATAAGCTGCTTGCCATGCTTGAAGCCCAGCTTGCAGAGAAAGATAAGGTTTTGCAGCTTTTTACAAGATTTGTGCCGGATGAAATTGTTGCAAAGCACCTGCAGGCTAACCAGGATGGCACTTCTGATGCAGAACTCAAACATCTCACCGTATTATTCTGCGACATAAGGGGCTATACGGCCATTGTCGACAGCTTGCCACCTAAGGTAGCGGTAAGTATCTTAAGCAGTTATTACACTGTAATGTCGGAGGTAGTAAACACCTATAGCGGTATGGTGAATCAATATGTAGGGGACGAGATCTTTGCAACCTTCGGTGCACCTTTCTCATTTGAGCCTTTCGAGGCAAACGCTGTCTTCTGCGCACTTAATATGCTGGAAAAACTAAAGCCATTAAATGAACTCTGCAGGCAGTTTACAGACAAGGAGATCAAGATCGGGATAGGTATCCATTCCGGGGAGGTGATAACCGGCACTATGGGATACAGGAATAAAATTGAGTATTCGATCACCGGTGATACGGTAAATACCGGTAAACGTATTGAAAGTCTGACTACTCAGAAGCCCAACAGTATACTGATCTCCGGGGACGTTTATTCAAAGGTAAAGGACCTGGTAGAGGTCAGTCCCTGGGAGCCCATAGATGTAAAGGGTAAGGCAGAGCCTATATACATATTTGAGGTAACAGCTCGAACAGGAGAAGAGACATCATAGGCGTCAGTTTTCCGAACCGAAATTTACTTAATATAGTTGGGCGAGATGCACTCTATCCAATATTCCACAATGATCCTTATTGTTCGTTTCAGTTCTTCATACCTTGAAGGCTTTACAAAGAAGCCCTGAATAGATTTGGAATATGCATCGATCACATGCTCTTGCTGGGCGGTGGTGGTGAAAAACAGATAAGGGATCGACTTGAGTCTCAGGTCTTCATTATTGTGCACTTTCTCCCGAAGCTCAACACCGTTAAGTTTGGGCATGTTGATGTCGGAGAAAATGATGAATGGCTCTACTTTTGTATTGGTCAAAAACTCAAGAGCTATTTCCCCATCACCAAAAAACAGGATTTCGTTGTTGTAATTGAGCTCTTTAAAAACTTCAGTCAGGATCTCCTGATCATCCAGATCGTCTTCAATAATTATTATAGGTCCTTCCTTGTTCATTGAAACAGTTCGAGTAACAATATACCTCCAATTTGACAAAGGCAAGGCTTTTATTTGCCTGGGGCTAGCTGTCACGAGCGTAAGTAGAGCCACTGAGATACTCACTGCCTTTTCGTGATTGCATTAAGTTGAAATCAAGGAACATTGGAGATATGCCAGCACGCAGAGGAAGATGCAGACAGGTCGGCATTGTAAAACGGGTTTATGTTAATCACTTCTCTTCGCCTACCTCACCAATGAATCAGAACTGGAAAGACTGAACACCAACCAACCGTTGAAGTAATAGTTCGAATTGAAAGTTGCGTCACACATAGCTATCGTTTTCGGGTGACCCACCTGACACTTCTTGCAGCCGTAAGCCCATGAATGACAATGGAGATGAGTACAATAAATGCGACTATCGACCATAATTTGTCCTTTTCTGAAAATTCAGCCTTTGAAAGTGCAAACGATAAGTAGAAAAAGGAGCCGATGCCCCTTATGCCAAAGAAGCTAATGACCAGTTTTCTTTTCATCTGCAGAGGTATACCAATCAACCCTGCAAGCGCTGATAGCGGCCTGATAAATAGGATAATGGAAATGCCTGCCAAAGCCATAGGCCAGGTAAGGTGGTCAAGCACACCATGTACAAGGCTGCCGCCAAACAGAATCAGCAGGATGACCATCATTACGTGCTCAACCTGCTGGGTAAAGTGGTGCAGTTCTTCATGATAGTGATGTTTCATTTCCCTGTTACGCAATGTTACAGCAGCTGTGAAAACAGCCACGAATCCGTAGGCGTGCACAAGTTCAGCAAGTGCGTAGACAAACAAGGTAATCGCAATGCCAACAAATCCCATCTGCACCTTAAAAAATTGTTTCCTGTCCGGCAGAGTAAAGAATAGGTAATTGCATACTCTTCCAACCAGAACGCCACTAAGAATGCCTGCGATGATTTTATAGAGCAAATCGTTCAATAGCCAGTCGATAATCATTCCCTCTGAAGTGCCGGCACCCAATGCCAATGCTATGGCCAGCCAGGTAAATGGAAAAGCGGCCCCGTCGTTAATGCCTGCTTCGGCTGTGAGTGCAAAGTGCATTTCATCTTCATCGCCTTCATTCGGTCCCGCCACTTGTACATCCCCGGAGAGTACGGGATCGGTAGGTGCAAGAACGGCGCCCAATAGGATGGCTGATGAAAGGTCAAATCCCAGGAAAAACACAGCTATTCCCGCAATGGCTGCTATACTCAACAACATGGTAATGCTAATGAGCCGGAGTGGCATTTTCCATCCGCGGATCGAAAAGGGCTTGTCTATACCGATACCCGCAGCCATCAGCGCTATTATGACTGCAAGTTCTGTAAGGTGAACGGAATATCCCTCCTGCCATAATGGGTCCGGCAAGGGTAATTCGTCCACAGCAAGGTAAATAATCACCCCAAAAAGCAGATACCATATTGAATAGGAAACGCTGAAATGCCTCAGGATGCCTTGCACCCATGCGGCACTGAGCATAGCTGCTCCTAGTATCAGCAAAGTGATGAAGTACGGATCCATCGGTATCTTTTGATGAGGAAGTCAAGTACTTATTGTCAGACATTCAAACATAGTGCCTGTTAATCCTCGACGTCAGATAGTAGTTAGCGGAGCCGAACCTGGAGAATTGTCACTATACAGTTGACGTTTTCGCAACAGCTTACAACCTCCTGCAAATGAGCAAGTGCCAGTGAGGGGTGACTTACGTGTGTTTTGATAATTCCATGTGGAGCAATGGATATGGTTTCCCAAGCGTATCTACCGGAGATCGTCCTTTAACTACAAATCCCATTTGCCTATAAAACCCTACTGCTTGCAGGTTTTGCTCATTTACGTCTACATGTTTGGCGCCTCTATGCTTCGTTGCGAATGTAACCAGTTCTTTGCCTATGCTCATACCTCTATACCCTGGATGTACAAAAAGCATTTCTATCGTATCCCGGCTTAAACCAATAAAACCTGTTATAGCAGATCCTTCTCTTACGCAAAAGAGTGCTACCGCCTTCAGAAATTCATTTAATATCAAAGGCTTGAAGTATTGAATGTCTTCCTCTTTCAGAAAATCATGTGTCGCCCGAACTGATGCTTCCCAGACTTGGGTTATTTCTGGAAAGTCTGCCGGATATGCTGGCTGGATCCTGTAAGTTCTACTATTTGATGCAGGTGCATTAACGGCTTTGTTTTGACGCACTATCTCCGCAAGGTGCTCCTCACCAACACCTTTCTTTCTCAGGATTTCTAAGATAAACGCACTTTTTCCTTCTACATAAGTACCTATATCATATGGGTCTTTGGCGATCAGAGTATGCTTCAGAGTAGCGTAGGCTTTTCGGTCTTCGGGATTGGACAACAGGTGATCCCGCAACAAGACATGATTCCTGAAGCCTATACTGTCATGCCTACAAACGTAAAGGTGATGTTCTGGCCATATGGCTGACTGCATTGTATACGGAACACTTTCATGCAGGCGTTCAAAGGCTTCTCGTCCAGGTATGCCCCTGTTACCGACGTGGCGATATCCAAGTTCGGCAAGCTTGTAGATGATTTCATTGACTGATGATTCGCTGTTCGTTACAATATCAATATCAAGTATGGGTTTCGCATCAAGTCCCGGTACTGCGGTGCTGCCGACGTGTTCTATCGCGCTGACAGAGGCTCCCAGGTGTTGCAGGTAAATATCTTTCAGTCGCGCAAAGTTTTTCGGCCAGTGAACCGACCAGGGTACTACAACTATCCTTTTCTTATCCATTTGTCATAGAAATAGCTGACGCGCAAATGTACGAACAGATGATCTTCCGGGTAATACGGCTTATAGTATTAGTTGCTTATTTTATCCTCACCTATCCCAGGATTTATTTTCATCCAGCCCTTTTTGAGCTTCTGAAATGACAGCGGGTTTAACATTTTATTTTTTCCGACACATCTGATGCAATTTATTTTTACCGTTATTTTGTGCCATGCGGAGATTGCTGGCATCCGTCTTTCTGTTCCTATTTTCCTTCCAGATAATGCCTGTGAAGGAGATTGGAAAGGTATTATTCAATGGCCTGATGACTGAAGAGATACATGAAACTTCAGGAGAGGGCGATAACTCCAGTAGTAAATTAAAGAAAGGATTTAAGCCGCTTAGTTTATACAGCAACGAATCGCAAACAGCTCAAAGCATTTTTTTTGATAAAGCCAGCGATCTGGCTATTCAGGAGACAGAACGACTGCCAAACAATTTCATTCCTGATATTTTTACTCCCCCGCCCAACTGTTAGCCTGTTCGGGCATTTCCGCCCACGGTTACATTATTTATTCATTTACCAGTTGTTCTGTGCCGAACGGAGTGTGTAGTCTCCTGTACACATTAGAACAATTCCTTAATATTTTTATGAAAAGACAAGGTTTATTCGCATATTTTAAGAATGATCTGGTAGCGGGTGTAGTAGTATTTCTTATTGCCCTGCCACTCTGTTTAGGTATAGCCCTTGCTTCAGGTGCACCCCTGTTTGCCGGTATTGTTTCGGGTATTATCGGCGGTATTGTAATTGGTGCGTTAAGTGGCTCTCAGCTAAGCGTAGTAGGTCCGGCTGCTGGCCTTACCGCCATCGTTCTGGCGGGGATCAGTGATCTGGGTGCATTTAATATTTTCCTTTGTTCCGTTATGGTTGCGGGAGCAGTCCAACTGTTGCTGGGTATCCTTAAGGCAGGTGCCATAGGAAGTTATTTTCCCAACAGCGTCATTGAGGGCATGCTGGCAGGTATTGGACTCACCATCATTATCAAGCAAATACCTGACGCAGTGGGTTACTCCAGGCCTGGCTCGGGTGGTGGTATGGAGGCAGCAGAAGACGGTTTTTCATTTAGTGTCATCACCAACAGCCTGCAGCATATTGAGATTGGTGCGGCCATCATTGCATTGATCGGACTTGCGATATTGGTATTATGGCAAACCAAGACATTCAGTAAGATGAAATTTTTGCCTGGGGGATTAGTGGTTGTTGTACTGGGGGTAATCCTGAATGGTTTGTACCAGGCTATTTATCCAGACCTGCACATCGGCGGATCGCACCTGGTTAGCCTGCCGGTAGCTGATAGCGTTGATGGTTTCTTCAGAAACTTTATGCTGCCGGATTTCTCAGGATTCAGCAATCCCAAAGTATGGCAGATCGGTGTGGTGATTGCGGTAGTTGCATCAATAGAAACACTATTGTGCATAGAGGCAACAGATAAGCTTGACCCGATGAAGAGATATACGCCTACCAACCGAGAGCTTCGCGCGCAGGGCCTCGGTAACATGCTAAGTGGATTGATCGGCGGATTGCCTGTGACATCCGTTATTGTGCGTTCATCAGCGAATATAAATGCCGGGGCACGCAGCAAACTATCCACTATTATTCACGGAACATTGCTGCTGGTGTGTGTGGCTAGTATTCCTGTGGTATTGAACCTCATTCCTAAAGCTTCGCTGGCTGCGATACTTATATATACCGGGTACCGCCTTTGCAAGCCCTCAGTATTCAAGCATATGTGGAAGGAAGGTGGGTATACACAGTTTGTCCCTTTTGTAGCAACTGTGATCGGTGTCGTATCGCTTGATCTTTTAAAGGGAGTGGGTATAGGTCTTGTGCTCGCTATATTCTATACGTTGCGTGCAAATATGAGGATACCATATTATTTCCACCGCAGCAGCTTCAGCAATGGCGATGTAGTGAAACTGACCCTGGCACAGGAGGTGTCGTTTTTGAATAAGGCGAGTATAAAGGAGACGCTCGATAGGCTGCCTGAGAATACAGCCGTTATCATTGATGCGAGCCAGACTGAGTATATAGATTTTGATGTGTTGGAGCTGATACGTGACTTTCATGAAAGTAAAGCTGCTGACAGGAACATCAAGCTGTCGCTGATCGGTTTCAAGGACACTTACAAAGTGCCTGCTACGGATGCTGAAGCATTTAAAGATTTTGAAAACGGCGGTGAAGTACCTAAACAATCGAACGGTGGTTATCAGAACCTGTTACAACAGCTTACAAAGGAAAACTGAGGCTTTTGAATGCACTCAGTTGTTTACTATACAATAGTCAGGCAAGTAATTAGCATTTAAGTAATGCGTCATTGCTTCCCACAAAGAAGGCCGTTGTCAACAAACTCGAAAATTGACACGGCCTTCTTTCATTATTGCTTAAGAGCCAGGAAAGTCAGGTTCTGGTCAGTAGTCGGAGGCCACTTCCTTATTATACTTGTTCTTGTATTCCTGAGGTGAGAGCCCGGTGATCTTTCTGAATACTTCTCTAAAGGCTTTTACATCCGAGTAGCCAACTTCATACATCACTTCATTGATGGTACACCGGGTACTTTCCAGCGCTTTCTTTGCCGATTCAATCTTTACCCTCTGAGCATACTCAACCGGTGTATTGCCCGTGGCTTTGATAAATCTCCTGTCGAAGTTTCTCCGCCCAACGGCAAACTTCGAGGCTAGTTCTTCTACAGATATCCTTTCGCTAATATTACTCTCTATATAAGCCTGGGCTTGTTCTACCATAGTATCCCCGTGTTGCTTCTGACCAGTAAAGATGGCAAATGCGGACTGGCTGTTCCTTTCCAGTTCTATCTGGAACACTTTGGAACAAAAAATAGCAGTTTGCCTGTCGTAGTATTTTTCGATAAGATAGATCACAAGATTCAGAAAAGAATATGCACCACCATTGGTATAGATCCCCTTCTCATCTGTGATCAGTCTGTCAGAATGCAAGGTCACCTGAGGATACATCTCTTTGAACCTGTGTGCGTGTGACCAGTGTGTAGAGCAGCTCCTGCCATCCATTATACCCGTAGCGGCCAGAATGAATGCGCCTGAACACATACTTGCGATTTCCGCTCCGGCCTTGTACTGCAGCTTTATCCAGTCAAACATTAACTGAACGCCGGGTGTGTCTTCTCCTGGCATCGCAGAGGGAATGATAATGAGGTCGGTCTTCGTGATGTCCTGTAGGTACGTGTCCGGGTTTAAAGCCACCAGATTGTTGATATATTGGCTCTTCGGCGTAGTTCCTGCCACCTGGAGACGGTACTTCTGTTTATTTCCTTGTTGTATCCAATTGCTGTTAGCCCTCGAAAATATTTCTACTGTACCAACTATACAAGCTATTGTGCTCAGGTTGCATTGTCCTTCAGGATACAACAAAGTAATATGTTTCATGGAGCATATTTACTTTAAAGGTAAGCCTGCCATTCGTCCAAATCAACCCATTAGATTGTCTATTTCACCACCCATAGATGTGTGATGCAAACGATAGCTTTGTTTTTATAACTCAAAGTTCAATAGAGATATGAACAGCTCGCAAGGGCAATATTTCAAACAACATGGTAAATAAGCAACAATATGAAAGATCAAAATTTCTCTGCCACCATACTGGTGGATCAGTCCCCAGCAGTGGTTTACAATACTATCCTGGATGTGCATTCATGGTGGTCAGGCCTGTATGGCGAATCATTTGAAGGAAGCTCGGAAAATCCGGGTGATGAATTCAGTTTTCTGGCAGGAGGCGGGATGCACTATACTAAACAGAAACTGGTGGAACTGGTCCCTAATGAGCTACTGGTGTGGCTGGTGACGGAGGCGAACCTCAGTTTTGTTGAAAAGACTGACGAATGGAAGGGGACTAAACTTATGTTTGAAATTTCTCCTGAAGGGGATAAAACACGTGTAGTATTCACCCACATCGGACTGGTACCTGAGTTTCAGTGCTATGAGTCCTGCGCACCTGCATGGACGCAGTACATTCAGGACAGGCTAACAGCGGCTATAGCCAGACACGCCACTCCTATTGAAGCTTCACAGGTATAGCCTTACAGACATTCAATACAACTCAGTAACTTGAAAAAAACATTCGAATGACAACATCAGATTTCACGACAAGCCTTGTCGTAGCGCAAACACCGGAAGAAGTTTTCAACGCCGTTAATAACGTACGGGGATGGTGGTCGGAAAGCGTGGAAGGGCATACCGATCAACTCAATGAAGCATTCCTTTATTACTACAAGGATGTGCACATCAGCAAAATGAAAGTCATTGAGCTGGTAGCCCACAAACGAATAGTGTGGCTGGTGCTGGAAAACTACTTCGATTTTACCAGCGACAAAACGGAATGGAACGGGAACCGGATCGTGTTCGATATTACGGAGAATGGAAGCAAAACAGAGCTGCGATTTACACAGGAAGGACTGATTCCTGCCTACGAATGTTTCAATGTTTGCAGTGACGCATGGACGAGCTACATCCAGGGAAGCTTAAAAGATCTGATCACCACAGGAAAGGGTAAGCCAAACGCTAAGGAAGGCGGACTCAATGCGGAGTTAATAGAGAAGTGGAGGTTGCCGGTGAAGTAGTCATTCAAATCTCCTCAGATCGGACCCTATGCAAACCTGGGGTATTGGGGTGGTTGCATTCAGCAAATTTTTTAATGTCCAGAGCCTGAAATCCTCCTCCCGCACACAGACACATGCGTCCTGAGAGCTATTGCTACCGTTGAGTTAGCTTTTGATTTCTATTTGGCTTTTGCTGTGGGTTTGTGCATTGGAACTTCCCTCATCTTCTTACTTTTCTTTTTGCTTGCTCTCCCGATTTTCACCGGGACAGGCTTCAAGAAAAGTAAGCAAAAGAAAAAGGGCACCTTGAGGCAATCGCTCCGCGGCCTCAAGGAAGCTATGCGCTGTTGACGCAGGGGGCTATTTGGCTGCATGGGCTGGTTATGGAGGTGACTTGGAGGACATTGTTCAGCTTAAGGATGTAACAGGCTTCTTTCTTTCCGTCAGCGACAACAACCCTCCATAAAGGCCCTCCATAGGCTCAGATGCAGAATCTCTGTTGAACTGAGTCTACATAGGGATTAGGCTCCCCACTAGTTGGAGTTTACAAGTGTGCCATTTAATACGAGAACACGCTTGTTTGAAAAGGGGAAGCCTTCACAGACATCATTAGGAGAATATAACTGCCCTACCGGATAGTGGAGGCTTCTCTGCGCACGTGGTGAAGCCTATCGGTCTATCTTATATCTCTTCCCGGCGATGCGGATCTACATTCCTGCACTGGTCGAAAATGTCCAATATTACGTGCAAAAGAACGAAAGCCTGTTATACTAATCCATTCTTTACCGCATACATTATGAGGCCAGCGGCATTACGGACGCCAATTTTCTCCAGCAGATTGGATTTAATGCCTTCAACGGTGCGGGGACTGAGGAAGATCTTACTGCCGATCTCTGCTGCGGTGAGGCCGTCACAAATATGCTTCAGCACTTCGGTCTCTTTGTCGGTAAGCGCTACCGGCTCGCGGAATGTGGGCTTAGCTGTGTTTTTGCGGACGAGCGTCTTCAGCATAACACTGCTGACAAGGTCGCTGAAGTAATAGCCGTTCTCGTGCGCCGAGTGAATTGCCTTCTTGATTTCTTCGGGCTCTGTGTTCTTTATGAGAAAACCATTGGCACCAGCTTCCATCAGATGGAGAATGAACTGCTCATCATCATACATGGTTAGTATAATGATCTTCATTTCGGGGTACTTTGTCCTGATCTCCTTGGTGGCTTCCATGCCGTCCATTTCAGGCATCTTCAGGTCCAGTAATATTACATCTGCCGGTTGCTTCTCCAGCAGTTCCATCAACTGCCTTCCATCGCCTACCTCGCCAACTAGCTTCAGCCGGTGATCATCCGCCAGCGCGAGCCTGAGTCCTTGTCTGAAAATCTTATGGTCGTCTGCGATTACGTACTTGATAATAGCCATGTCTATCTTTCAACAGGTGTAGTTATGGTGATCCTAAAGTTATCCGGAACGATCTGAACGAAGCTGATGGAAGCATTGATCGATTTCAACCTGTTCACAATGTTCTTCAACCCAATTGCTCCCTTTTTGTAGATCAGTTCCTGGTAAGTGACGTCCGTCAGGCCTGCGCCATTATGCTCCAGGCAGAAGCTGATGCTATCCTGTTGCGGGACAATTTCGAGAGAAAGCATTGTAGCGCCTGCGTGCTTAAGAATGTTGGTTGTCAGCTCCTGGATAATGCGATACACGGACAACTCAACGTTCTCGTGCATGGATGGAAGATCCTGATGACATACAAACCGAAACTGCAGATCGCCTGAGCGACCGATACTCTCTGCAAGCGCCTGCAGAGATTTCTGCAAACCCAGGTATTCTAGTGTGGAGGGCTGCAGCTTGTGAGAGATGTTTCTGATCTTCTGAATGCTGTCATCAAGTAGCTCGCGCGACTGATCAATGATGCTGCCATCACCCGACTGCTTTGCTGCGGAGTGGAGGAACAGCCTGACTGAAGATAAAGTCGCACCAACATCGTCGTGAAGCTCGCTGGCAATCCTCATACGTTCCTGCTCTTCACCCTGAATGGAAGCATTGATCAGTTCCTGTTGCTTCAGTTCGTACAGCACCTTGATCTCCTGCTGATGCCGTATGACCCTGCGCTGATACATCACCACGAAGAAGATGATACCAAACGCCAGCAGCAGCATAGCTGCTATACCAATGATAAAAAGACTAACCGGATCCTGCACGGACAGAAAGATTATGATAGTGGTATAAAGCTACTGCCAATAAGAGGTTCTTTATAATGTTCAGCGAAAGAAATAGTGAGTTCCAGAGCTGCTTATAGAACACCTCATTGACAGACCATAAGTAGTCCCTGAACAGGAACAGCAGAAAGGTACCTGAGGCGTAGGTGAGCACAGCCGTATTCAGCCAGAAGAACCAGTAACGCTCCAGTGCCATGATGTCCTTTTCCTTCAGAATGCTGCGGAACCCCAGAAGGCCATATACAATGTAGGAGAAGGAGAAGAAGCTGGCACCAAAGAGATTGAAGCGGACAAGGGAAGTGTTGAATGTTGTGGAGATAAAGAACAACACCAGCGCTCCTGTAAACAAGAAGAACACCCTGTCGTTTGGGAATACCCTTTTCCTGTAGATGAAGGAAAGAATGAGGAACTCTGTAAGGACGAACAGATTAGACACCCAGCCATTGCCGCCGCTTCCAATCCTCTTGAAGATGCTAACCAGTATATCAAAAGCAAACCCTGTGAGCGGATAAAACCACAACAGGGGAAAATGCTTTCTGACCACACCGGTGGTGACCGGTATCAGGGGGCTTAATATGGAAAGGAGTACTAACAAAGAGCTGGTGTTAATCGGGCCCTATGGTATTGACTCACTGAGGTCGTAGAATTTTGTAGTGCCGTCTGCAAAGTCAACCGAAAAGATAATATCATCCTGATGTGTATTGAGCTTTTTAGCCCGATAAAACCTGAAAGTATCTGCGTCCCTATTCAAAATGCCCTGTATCAGTGCAAGTGAATAATAAGCAATTAGTTTCTGTTCCTCTTTCTCAACGGTAAACTCCAGGAGGTCACCCCTTTGGGATACTTTGGCAATCCATTCCTGGCATGTTGCTCGGTTTCTTGCTATTATTGTGTCTATTGAGTCTGCTGAGTATACTGTAGGCACCTGGTTCGGGTAGTATCCTTTCATTGCATCAAACTTATCTCCTGACAAAGAGTGAAACAACATGATTGTATCAAGACAGGCATTGGTCCGGCAGTAATGCTCCCGGTTTTCTATCCTCATGCACTCGCTAGCTGCCCGTTCCCCTTGTTGCATGGTTGTAGTCGAATCGCTCCCTGAGGTTTGATCTTCTGTTGTGCCTTCTGATTTACAGGAAAACAACCCTACCTGCAGTAAGGCAATGAGGCAAATGCTGTTAATGATTTTCATTTTCGAGTAGTTGTGGTTAAGTGATGTGCAGTTAAATATATAACAACTCAACTACCGATGGTAATATACTCAGACTCCTGTCAGAAAGCAGATTGCATGCAATTCATTGATTATCACATTTTATGGTGCAGGCGCTGCCAGCAACTTCAGTAATTCACCCTGCAACAATGCGTAGAACTACGTATTCATCGAAAGTAGAGTTACGTATCTGATTTTCAGTGATTCTTCTCTTGTAATGCGAACACTAGTGCAGCATCTTTGAGTCAACAATCAGAACTAAAGAACAAGCTTTATTAATCAACCATAAACCCGAATCTGAAATAATCCATGCCCCTTTGAACCACTATTGCTAAAGACAGTTTCCTTACCATCAACCAAACACCTGTAGCCCTATCATCATTTCATAATCTAGTGAACTCAACGAGAAACTGTCAGTTATATATGAACGAAAATCGTAAAAGTCAACCGTTTTAAAACGGATTTTGTTAGTCGCCCTGGACCGTAGCTTAGTACTCTGTCAAATACTAAGCATAGTGTAAAGGAGTTATGCTGAAAATCCTTTTAAAGAGTAAGCACCCGTAAGCCGAAAAGGGATAGAGTAGGCGAAAACCAATTCATTATGATTAACATAACAGCAAACGCACTTTTAAACAGTAAGGAAGAACCAAATTCCTTAACAGTACATGGTTCAATAATCACATACAGAGCAGACGATAGTGTCACTCTTTCAAAAGCGGAGCCTCAGGGAGTCGTCGAGGAGATATTGATACTTGATTTAAAGGTGGTACAAGGTAGCGGTCCGATGAAGGGTACACCTAAGCCATTTCACTACCTTAACACAGATGCAAATGCCTCAATATTCGGTAAGGTCTCTATTTGCTATGGCGCGGATCAGGAGTTAACTATTGATGTGGAGTCTATAGGCTAAAGGATTCCTACGGACTTACCATATTAGCCCCTATGCAAGACGAAAAGGAAAATGGTACTGTTGGCAGAAACGGTCCATGCCTGCGGCCCCTAAATAGATACCATTGGAAAACTAGAACCTAGAAGTCTAACATCTTTAGATGTCGCGTTAATCAACAAGGAGTTAATGCCGAAAATCCTCTCAAAGAGTAAGCACCGGTAAGCCGAAAAGGGAATAGAGTAGGCAAATAAACAAAGTTAACTATGAGAGAAAAGAATAGAGTGGTCTTTTTTATATTACTATCCCTTTTTGTGTCGCAAAGTTTATCTGCGCAGGATGATGACATATCAGAAGTCGATAAATTAATATCTCCAAAGTCTACTGGATATGTGACCGGTAGAATATTTGATTCGGTAATCCTTCGTGAGCAGAAAGGTGTAGGTGCAAGCGCTGTTCGGGAAGGTAGGACCCTTGGAACTAACACAACCATTACCGATAAGGGCTTCAATATAAACATTGGAGTGAGTCCGATGTTTGATCATCGGATATATCTACAGGGAGCAGTTAAAGCTTCTTCCGACAATGGTTTTGTAAATGTTTTCTCAAAAGATCAATACCAAAATACCCTATCTACCGGTGGAAATTTAATGTTCTTTCTTAAAAGGTCATCTTTCAGTTACAAAATTGAAGAGCGCCAGCGGCTACACCAACGATTGAGAACGGTTCGTGCACGAGATGAAGCAAGATTTACTTCACCGACAACTATCAATGATCCAATTACATTCGTAGCGGAAAAGAAGTCGTTAGTCGATACTTTTTTGAAATACTACTACTTAGACTCGGCATTTATTCAAGAAGTACGTGACGGAGTATTTGCAGGTAAAGTATTAAGTAAGGACCAAAGAAAGTCTTTAGCAAAGCAACTAAAGAACGAAGAGGGTATTAAAATTCTACTACCGTCTAAGTGGAATGAAATGTCTGGACAGGAAATGGACAGTTGGATAAGAGCAAATTTGGCAGATGATCTTAGTTCATTTGCTTTAATAACTCGAATTCGTAACGAGGACGACATATTCCAGAAGAAGAAAATGTTGTCGGTCTATGACAGTCTACAACTTCATGCACCCTGGTCGTATAAACCAATTCTTTGGATAAGTGTAAACTATCTTTATAATACAACCAAACGTCCACTATTTGATAAATCAAAGGCAACGAAAGGTTATTTGGGCGAATATGTGGACGGCTACACTGATCTCACCTTAGCTTTGAACGGACTCTCGACGACCTCAAAAGCTAAACTGTATTTTTCTGGGGGGTTAACGTATAATAATATGCGGCCATTCGACAAGTTGGATCTTAAAACTTTCGAGTATTCAACCTGGGAAAATGATGGTATCGATTCTTTTCTGCACGTTGTTCAAAGTAAGGTCTACGATTCTATTCCTCCCCGTCCTGAAGCCTTGGGGGTACAATTACAGGGGGCTGCCTACAGCAATGTCCATAACATCGGTCTTGATGTAACAATTAAGGCAAAGTATGCGAATGGGTATAACCCCACGTATGGAGGAAGCATTGGTATCTTTTTTCCCATTGCTATGGGAACCACAACCCTTCTGTTGATGCCACAGGCACAATTGCAGAAGCTGGAGCAGAAGGGTTTGAATTTCATACGAGATCAGGTAGTGTTTGGATTCAATCTTTCGGCATCAGTTCCAGCATTCCTGTTTAGTAGAAAATGATCTCACACTGGTCTAAGGGTCTCCCTTAGACCAGCAATTTTCAAGCGTCCGTGTCACGATGCACAGAAAACTACCTCAATCCTGCCCAACCTTCCAAGCTTAAAAAATTCCTGTTCAGGCACCCATTACTCCTGCCGGATATGGAAACTGCCTTCCGTAATCTTCACCTCCTTTTTGATTATAGTATCATACGCATCAAACGCGAACCGGCCTTTCAGCTTCTTTCCATCAAAATAGGCGATGTAGACAAAGCCTGTATCGTTGAATCTAGCGCTGTGCTTTTCACTACCCCCTTCGTTACTAATGTGCAGATATGCTCCGGCCTGGTTGAATATCCGATATCGTTGCCGGTGCTTTGTGTAGGCTATTCCAACAGTCAATGTAGTTGTAGGATTTCCATACTTCATTCCGGAAATGCTCAGGGTGCTGTCACAGCCGGGGCAATCCACAAAATGAAAGGCAACAAATCACCTCGTATATCGGCACTCTTGAAATCAACTTGCTTTCCGTTCACCTCGCAAGCTATAGTACTTTCGCTCTGCCGCTCCTTGACTGAAAGTTTTATCGCAGCCGGAAATTGTCAATGACAGAACAGTTATAGGCTCAACGAAGTGCTTCATCAAATGAAGATAACGGTAAGGTGGATATTCTCTGCCAACCAAACCTTCCAGGTTTCTAAAACCTGGCAGGTTTTTCCTTGATAAGATGGTGGAAGCGTCGGGCTGGTAGTTCAAAATTAAGTAGAGGAACGTAGCAGCAGGTAGGGGAGTGGCTCATCCGAAAGTACATCACCTCCTATCGATGCCAAGCGACAGGAGAAAGCGTCAGGCTTAGTATTGATCGAACGTCAATGTACAGATAGGAATCTAGCAAGTAAAATGTTTAAGTATCAAATCTTCATTTATAGATGCATGGTGTACTCAGGCGTAGAGAACTGAGTGCAAAGTCTAGGGCTATTCATCAATTCGAAAATTAAAGCCCTTGCATGAACAAGGGCTTTTAAGTTTAGGTATCCCGACTTTTAAATAGCCGTTTGACACAGTATTTAAGAGACAGTGAAATAATGAAGCTTACAATGGCACCTATAGTGGCTAGAATTGCGGTTTGCAGCACATCGTCGAAATGGATGGTGCAGAGGATGCAGGTAAGGGTGCCGATGAAGGTGCCGGTGACGGTTCCGGTGTCGATGGGGGAGTATTGTTGCATTTGGATTTGCGATTTACGAGTGACGATTTACGATTTACGAGTGACGATTTACGAGTGACGATTTGCGATTTACGAATGAACTATGATTCTGGAGGGGTGGAGCTTCGCGTGGCTCAGTTTGCCACTTGAGTTCCGATGCTTTTAGTCTTCCCGGTGGACTGTGATCTGACTGACGGCGGAGATTATACCACCTGCCAGGGTGCAATAGCCAGCAATTGTTACCAGCACTCCTGGTAGTGAAACCGGAGCTGTGATAATGGCAGTGCCGACTGCTGCTGCAGTGAGACCAATGTTGCGGAGCGTTTTGAAGAAGTGTGGGGTGGGCGCTTTGGCGCGTTGGAGAAGGTTCATTGATTTACGATTTACGATTTACGATTTACGGATTAGGAAATTTCGATTACCAGTGTCGACTGATGATTGGTGATTTATCGGGCGTGGCTTCCTTTATCAGGAGATAGACCTTTCCTTGATTCTCCAGGATCGGGTAGACGAGCTGGTGGAGCTGATCTCTGGCTTTCCGGGATTCTGATCCGCGGCCGGGGCCGGTGTGGGTTGTGACCGGTGCGATGCAGCCTTGAAGTTCTTTTGCAGCTATGTTTGCCGGGTGTATGAGGATGTAACTCCTGTTGGGAACACTCTTTACCAGCAAGTGGTGCCCGAATCTTTTGGAGTAGCGCCGTGCCAGTTCGTACTGGCCTTCGGGGATACAGGAAATGCGTGCGGCATTATCCTTCCAGGGAAGTTCAATGGTGCGGCAGACGAGCTGCGCACCATTGTATAGCAAGCCATTTGTTCCGAGTGGATCATATGTGCGTACTAAATGAAGAACCATTACTCATCGATATTTACGATTGACAATGCGTTCTTTGAACCTGTTCTCAGGGCGTACATGGAGCCGTTTACGTCCTGATAGTATTCGACACCCAGTACCTGGAAGAACGGTAAGGTGCTATTCGCCGGCAAGGTTGAGGTGAATACTGTTGGAGCAGTTGCGGTGCTGTCGAAAGGCATCATCTGCGAGGACTGTATATCCTCCACTGTTGTGCCGTTGAGGAAGTCTATCTCCGCGCAACCGGAAACGATCTTAAAGTGCGTTGCGCCAGGAGGAGCAGATAATGCATCTTCCGGAACGAAAGCGGGGATATTGATCTCGGCTTCACCTGCCACTCTGTCAACCGTGAAAGCGTACGGTACGAACATTATTGTACTTAGCTTTCCTTCGATGTTGAAATCGAAGTTGCGGAGTAGCTGAAGCGTCCCATCCTGTACTGTACGAAGTCCACGTTTATTGGTGGCGTCACCGCGGAGCACTTTAACCAGAAGAGTGGTGAGACGTGACACCATTCTTGAGTCTTTGGTGGAAGTAAGCAGCGGCTGGAATGCTGTTCTTATCAATTTGCTTGCCCTTCCAGCGCGACCAAATTCTGCGCCATTTTCCCGAGTACGAGCGAATGCCGGATCTGTTGCAATGCGCTCTGCTGAGATACTGGTTTTCTCCCTGGCGATGAAGCCATCTTTAGATTTGTAGAAGCTGATGTCACCGATTGTACCTTCCAGTTTGATAATGCTTTTTTGTTTAGCCATTTTCTTTTTGTTGTCTTAATTGTTGTTGAATTTTCTGAATGTTCCCGGTACATTCTTTACCGCGTTTCACATATGTGCTGCAGCGATCCTGAAACTGAAAGCAAAGTTGTTGTGCGGCTGAAACACTTCAAAATAGCGGCTTCCGGAATAGGATGCTTTTGGTAGATTTTGCCGTTATTGCCGGAATTGCCTATTGATTATTCACCAATCAGGTGTCCTTTAAAGCCTCGTAATTGAGAACTGAATTATTGGCGTTGAGGCTACCAGTGTTTGGTAAAACACAACACCATTCCTGATAAAATACAATGTTTAAAATTATGAGGTAGGGAATAGTCGAAATTATCTTCATGGCAGAGAGAGATGAGAATTTACCCTTAACCCTATAAGGAAATTCCCCTGTGTTGTTTGCTGGCTTATTAACTATCCTCACATGCGGGCTGTGTACATCATGCTGCTATTTGCCACCGTTTCTTCCCAGCGAAGTTTCGGAGCAGTCAGGGATGGTGGTATAGTCTCACCAGCCTCAACAACCGACGACGAAAGGGCACATATCTTTCGCAGACTTCAAGTTAATGCTCCATACATCCACAGGAATGATAAGGTTGCCATAGAACTGTATTATCAGGCTGATACAGGGTTTACAGGGTCACTTTTCCTTGCCTGTTACAGATTGGAAGAAAAGGACAGTTCCCTGGTCTATAAAGCAAAGAATGCAAGGGAGGTGTTTAAGCAGGGGGTGGGGACTATAAAACTGGAATTATCTGGTACTGATTCAACCTGGATTGATCCTGATCTGGCCGCCATACTGAGAACTACCGACGCAATGCCTGCCGGGGAATACCACACCCTGCTCACAATTATTAAAGGAGCCGATACCACTACGAACTCCTTCCTAGTGTTTGCAGACAGTTCACTTGCGGTACAGTCGAAAGCGCGGGAGGCTCTCCAGGATGTTTATGCACCTGAGAAGAAGATATCTGTTCTTGGAGTCAATTTGGGAAGAGGAATGCAAGGTGCACCAGTCAGGAATGCAAAGAACATCGTTAAACGATCAACAAGAAAGTTGAGCCGGATGTTCAAAGCAAAAGGATTGAGTACCGTGCAGCGAGGTGAGTACATTGACATTTACTACAAGGATTGGTTTGTGGGCTATTATCAACTTGACCTGGACGGATCTGTTGTAGGAACGATAAACAGGGAGAGACAGCAGTTATCGTCTAATGCTGCAGGTCTTGCCAGGAACGAGCTGACAAATATCCGATCCATTTTTACCCAGGTAAAGGAGTTAAACAAAAAGAATAAGGAACAGAGAGAAGTTTCCGGGGAGATCAGGTTGACTGGTAACATGAGTAACGGTCAGGAAGAGAACTCGGCGAACGAGAATAATTACTACGAAATCAATGGTATGGTGGAAGTGCCTGTAATGGGTATTCCTGTATCTCTCGAAGGGTACTATACCTCGCAGGACAGGAACCGGCAGGCCAAGGCAGGATATTTCAGAATCCATTATGATACCGAGAAGGCAAAGGAAGAACTCCTGAAACTAGTCAACGGCTATAAGTCAGGATACGAAAACACCGTTGCCAAGGGTAAGGGATTAGAAGGTGTTTACCAGTCGTATGTCTCCCGGCTATCTGCTGAAAAAGGAAAGCTGCTTACAGAGATAAAGAAGGAAACCGGTATATCGAATGCGGGTTACGACCTTGATACTGCTGCCTTAAGAGCACAACTCACGGACTCGCTCAATGGGAAGCTGAATGATTCCAGTAGTACTGCGGCATCCAGTCTGAACAAGACGGCTGACAATGCAAAGAGAGTTGCTGATTCTGTAAACGCAGTCTACGAAAAGGCTATGTCAAAATATAAGAGCATTGAAAAGCTGCAGCAGGACATCGACAAATACCAGAAGCTTCTGGACCAATATAAGACAACGACATTTTTCGACTCAAGCCTGTCGTATCATAACCTAAAAAACCTGGATGATGTCGAGGACCTTAGCTATAAAGAACTCGCCAGGAAGGCAGAGACACTGTTGCCTGAGGGGAAAGTAAAAAGCTTTATAACCGGGCTTACGCATTTTGACGCGGGAATTTTCAACAAGGAAGTTTCTTCTTATACGCTCAGCGGACAAACAGTTAAAGGGTTAGATGCAGGATACGATCTGGGCTTTTGCCAAACATCGTTCACAGTAGGAAGGATAGAGTATGCGGGCAGGGATGGTAACCTGGACAGGTATACCGGCTATTCGGGACGAGTCTCCTTTAAACCCGGGAAGAAGCAAAAGGCATCTATTGTTTACTACGGATACACCCCCAGCAAGAAGATGCTCAACGAAGAATCCTTCTTCGATGATGTAAATGTTTCCATGCCATCATTCCAGTCTCCCGTGCACATCGTATCCGTCAGTCTGGCCGGATCCATGAAGAACAATATCAATTATGAGTCGGAGATGGCGACCTCCTTCAGAGGGGCAGGTGATCGTGCGAACTCAGGTACCTCCATCACTGACCGGATGGCGTACCATGTTAAAGTTGATGGAGATATCCCCAACACCAATATCATGGTGGATGTCGGTTATGAGCATGTGGGGAAGGACTTTGAGAACAATTCTGCGCCTGTGAACCTTAGCGGCATTGACCGATATCACATTGGAGGAAAGGGGTTGTTCTTTAAGAACTTTCTTACCCTTGGCGTGGAGTATAACTACCTGGAGCAGCAAAGCTTTTCAGGTAGTGGTGGAAATACAAAATGGGGCTTTGATATCAGGACCCATTCAAAGCGATATCCATCTGTTGCGTTGTCCTACAAGCCATTCTCCACCTTTCGGTCTTATGCTGATACCCTGGATATTCCACAGCGGCCACTCATTGGTGAAGTGTGGACAGGAAAGGCATCCTACCAGGTTAAGAAGAAGGATTATTCGATACGATTCATGGCCGTGTACAATAAGAATACCAGCACAATGGACACAATGAACATGTCCGCTAATATGGCTCAGTTCAATTGTATCTACCTGAAGGGAAAGCTAATGGGTGCGATTACACTGGGAAACACTACTACCGGAACTAACAGTGCAGACGGATTGCACAGAGACGTCAACTTCGCGGCCTTGAATGCAGGTTATAGTCTGAACAGCCAGTGGACAGTGAGCGGGGGGATAGATGGAGGTCTGGCAGATTTCGGACTGACGAAGTATGGCGGAAACGCGGGAGCAGGGTACAGCTTTAAGAAAGTACCACTTGCCATAAGGGGCAGTATCCGGTATAGCACATACAGGCTACAGGAACATCAGGAATGGAAACAGTTGACAGGTGGAGCCCTTGATCTTTCATGGAGATTCAGATTTAAAATGTCGGAAAAGTGAGCACTACTTATACATCATAATCATACGATATGAGCAAGTCGAAAAGTCTATACAGGCGCATGAGGTCTTCGGTGGCAATACTGCTGATCTGCTTCAGTTATACCACCTACGCGCAGCAGATGCTCGTGGACCTGAGCAGCGTAGATGGTATGGACATCAGCCCGCAGAATATTCTCAACTTCAGGATACAGTACCTGGGAACTGATCCTTCTGATGTGGTGGTAAAAGGAACGATTCGATATCGTTCGTCGGACATGCGTGTGGCGTATAGCTTCCGTACGAAGCTGCAGCCCGGGCTGAACAGTTTTAGCAGCGAGAGCGTCAACCCCCAATATCAGTTCTCTTCGTCTGCCTTGCGTGAACTGTTCCAGGACCACGGAGTGTTGCCTTATGGTACGTACCAGTATTGCGTCAGTGTATCGGTTGGTGCCGGAGGAGATGGAGGGCAGGGTGGCAGTGATGAATGCCTGTTTCGTAAGTCAGAAGACCAGTTTATGATCAACCTTATAGATCCTGAGGATGATGCCAAACTCTACGAGTACAACCCATTGCTGACCTGGGTAGCCAATTATTCCTTCTCTAGTCTGCTTACCTACCGCATAAGAGTTGTGGAGATAAAGGATGGTCAGAATACAGCAAGTGCGATCACTCGTAATAACCCTGTGTACCAGGAGAGTGGACTTATGCAAAACAGTATTGTTTATCCTGTTTATGGGAAGCCATTGCAACCATTTCAGCCCTATGCGTGGACAGTGGATGCTTATTACAAGGGTATTTTATTAGGCGGGGCGGAACCGTGGAAGTTTACGATTGTGGAGGATTCGTTGTTGGCATCTATTCCAAAGGAGAGCTCGCATATAGATGTCCGGCGCGAGAAGGGAAGTTCTCAACTATATGCGGTTGGAGAGCTAAAGCTTAAATATGTGCTCGAGGAACTGCGTAGCGACGTTCTCCAGTTAAAGCTTTTTGATAAGAATAAAAATGAGATTAAGTTGAAGGACACGACCCTTGCCGTTGTCTATGGAGACAACCGATATGAAATAAATTTTGCAGAGCTCTATAAGCTTAAGCATTTCAGTCTATACGTGCTGTCTATTACCAACAAACAAGGAACGACGTACACACTACCATTTAAATATGTGAATCCAGATTTTATAAGATAAAACATGAAAGCTATGTTCATCAAGCGATATCAACAGTTTCTTTATCCTCTTATTCTTTGCATTCTGACCGGGATTGCGCTCATTTCATTGTTGCATCACCAGCAAAGGAAGCTTGCAGTTGTGGATGCAGTAAGACTCTTTAACGAATATAAAATGAAATTGGATCTGGAGATTATCGAGAGAGGTAAACTCAGCGCCTATGAAAAGCAGCTCGATAGCATTGAGGCAAGTTTTAAGGTTGTTGTCAACTCAGACGCAGAGGAGGCACGGAAGTTGGCAACGAAGTATCAAGCGATGAAGGGCAATATGGAGCAGGCATATGCTGCGGGAAATCAGACTATAAATGAGCAGGTCTGGAAGCGATTAAATCCCTTGGTGGAGCAATACGGAAAGGAACAAAAACTGCATGTAATCGTAGGCGCGAACGGCATGGGCAGCGTCCTTTATAATGATGATTACTACGACTTGACAGACGACCTCATAAACTTCGTAAATGACCGATATGAAAATGATAATTAGAAATGTTTTGCTGGTTCTCATTTGCGTTTCTGCGTTATCATGCAGGAAGAAGCACTTGGACCTGGGTGAGTTCAAGGCATACGTGGAGTCTAAACAAAACGGCCTTGTATCTAGCACAGTCGTTTCAGAGTGGGAATACAAAGTGCAGTACAAGCCTGCTGCGTATATCGTTTTGCATGAATCAGGGAGTGAACTTTCAGCCGAAGAACGAAGTCGGCAGCTAGAGGGTACAGCTTGGTTCAATATCTATATCAAAAGGAAGGGTGGTGAAGCAAATCCATTGAGGTTCGGAGTAACCTCGCTTCAGGAGTACGAAGCCAGATATAACTACTTCCTTCTGGAAGCCGTAAATGATATTTCCCTTCGATACGGAGCAGAAATACTGCGGCCTATCAGCTATGTTTTTGAGACCAGTTACAATCTTGCTCCACAAGAGGTGATAGTTGTGGGCTTTGCGCTTCCTGACGGAGTTGCGGCTCCGTCAGAAGACATGCAACTTGTATACTATGATCAAGTATTCAAAAACGGAATCATAAAGGCAAGTTTTGACAAAGAATATCTTACGAAAATTCCTCAACTAAATAATTCTTATGAATAAAAGAATTAGGGTACACAGCAGGAGATTAAAACATGTTGCAAGGATAGTAATTCTGTCATTGGTGTACCAGACAGTCTATCCAAATGTTTCGATGGCTCTTACATCAGGACCTAGCCAGCCGGAGGTGCAGTCATTTGAACCTGTCGGCACGACAGATATGGTGGATCTTTTTACGGGCGACTTTGTCTATAACATTCCCTTACTTGATATCGAAGGATATCCCATCAACATTTCTTACCATGGAGGTGTGGGTATGGAGCAGGAGGCGTCCTGGTGTGGGCTGGGGTGGAACATCAATCCAGGTGTAATTAACCGTGCAGTCAGGGGAATTCCCGACGATTTCAGGGGAGATACACTTGCTAAGGAACTTAACATCAAAGAAGAGAAAACCATAAGAATTGGCATGGGAGGCGGCGGTGAGCTTGTCGGTATTGGCGATCCTATTTTTGGACTTTCTGCTGAAGTTGGTGGAAATGTAAATATTAGTAACTACCGGGGTGTAGGTGTTGACTTTTCTTTTGGAGTTGGGGTTAATCTTTTTCGATGCGTTTCAGCAGGTATTAACATGGGTGTTGGCTCGCAAACAGGAGCTGAGATAGATTATAATGCGGGTTTACAACTTAGCAGCGCCCAGACAGTTAGTAAGGATGTGGCAGGGGGAATAGGGGTAAGTTATGGTCATGGGTATAGCAGCAGAACCGGATTGAAGGACGCCAGTTTTACAATTTCGAGCAGCCTGACTGCAGGGAACGTCCGAATGAGTGGACCAACGATGGGTGGCACTATACCTATTGGCATCCAGAATTTTGTCCCGGTGATTACAAATAAAAGTAGTATGCTCACCATCAATGCCAGGATAAAGCTGGGTGTAGAGGCAGCGTGGTGCAATGGCTTTGGTAATATAAAGCTGATGTCAAGCAATCTCAAATTTGACAGCGATGGTTCTCGCAGATCTTATGGCTATTTATATTACCAGGATGCAAGTACAACCAACAAAGTTGATATCCTTGACTTTACAAGAGACCGAGATGGGATGTTTAACAAGTCGATGCAGTATTTACCTCCAGGCAACATGACCTATGATGTCTATGCGGTAAATGGACAGGGTACCGGAGGTTCTTTTCGCCCATTCCGAAATGACCTTGGCAGCGTGTACGATCCGGTGATTGTCAGTGACGACAACAATAGCCACTCCGGGCAGGCAGAAGCAAGTCTTGGTTGGCTGTTCGGGGCAGGTGGGGATGCCTCATACTCGCATACAGATATAAAATCAGGTCCATGGGGACCTTATACTAAACCTTTTGTTCAGAACGCTTCACGTAGTCTTTCGGAGAATGTATATTTCAAACAGGGAGGAGAGTTGTCGTCTGTAAGCACGTATTATTTCAACTACCTGGGGGGACTGAACCCTATAACTGGCGTGGCCACAGAAGAGTTAAGCGGGAAATCCGGTCGTGAACCAAGGGCGAACCTGCTACATTATTTCGATGGTGATGAAGCGTCCGAGTACGGAGTTGCTTCCTCTGTCAATATAAACAGTTATAGTATAGACAGTTTTGGTAATGGTCCGATTGTTCCGCAGGAGTCATTTCCAAGAGCGGAAAGCGGCAAGTTTAAGAGGAAGGGGTATCACCTCTCCGAGTTAGTACAGCTCCAGACGGACGGAAAAAGATTTGTATATGGTATTCCTGCTATGAATAACGTACAGAAGGAGGCAACCTTTAGCGTAAGCGCACCATCAGGTACAGACCTGGCTAAGGGATTAGTTCCATACAGCAGCGGACAAGACTCGAAGAATAATACAACAGGAAGAGATCACTACTTCAGTAGTACGATTACGCCAGCCTTCGCTCACAGCTACTTGTTGACGTCGGTACTTTCTCCTGGCTATACTGATGTAACCGGCAATGGTCCCAGTGACGATGATCTCGGTAGCTATACAAAATTCAACTATACAAGGAAGGAGAACGACTATCGTTGGAGAGCTCCGATTGAGACCGGCAAAGCCCAATACAACCCTGGTTATTGGTCTGATTCGGAAGATGATAAGGCTAATTACATTATCGGATCACGTGAACAATGGATACTTCATTCTGTCGAAAGCAAGAATTTTATTGGGGAGTTTTATACTTCAGAACGGAATGATGCGAAGGGTGTTAAGAACCCTATACCAGGTGCTACAGGGTATGATACAGAATTGTCATCAGCAGGAAGCTCATATAAGCTGGACTCTATCAAACTCTATAACAAGCACGACCGGTTTGCCAACGGTGGCAACGCCATTCCGGTAAAGACAGTAATTTTCAAATATAATTATAGCTTATGCCCCGGTGTTCCTAATGGCGCAGATAGCAGCACCGGAAAACTTACCCTTCGGAAGATTTTCGTCCGGTATGGGAACTCTGATAAGAGCCTCCAAAGTCCTTACCAATTTGAGTACTACGATGGGGAAGAGAACCCATCATACAGTCTCGCAGATAAGGACCGCTGGGGAAATTACAAGCCTAATAACGCCAGCCTTACAAATTATGAGTTTCCGTTTGTTAAGCAAGACAGCATTACTGACAGCTATGCACGAGCCTGGAGTCTGAAAAAGATTCAGTTGCCGTCAGGTGGGGTGATTGAAGTTGATTATGAATCAGATGACTATGCGTATGTACAGGATAAGCCGGCGATGGAGATGTTTATGGTAGAAGGTATTGGCAACTCCCGGAATTTTATGCCTGGAACTCAGCTATTTGCTGACAAGAACTCACCAAACCTCTATATCTACTTTAAAAGACGGTTTCCAGACACAGGCTACGCTGATATTGCAAGTAAATACCTGAGAGGATCAAACACCGTCTATTACAATTTTAATATTGATCTGCGAGGCGATCGGTACGAGCAAATCAAAGGCTATGGCGAGGTGCAAAGTATTGGCGTCTGCTCAGATGAGGCTTATGGATATATAGAGTTGAAAAGCGTAACGCCGAAAGGAGGCGGAGCTACTGCGCATCCGGCAACCTATACCGCTCTGAATTTTGGACGATATAACCTCCCTCAAATATTATTTCCTGGCAGTGATCCTAATATGAGCGGCCTGCAGAATATACTAGCCGGAATGAAAGAAGCAGTCATGGAACTTCTAAGTCTTGGGAAGAACCCAATTGTTCGTTTAATCAGGGAAGGAAGAGCCAAGGAGGTAAATCTTGTCAAGTCCTATGTACGCCTCAACTCCCCTGACATGAAAAAGAAGGGTGGAGGACAAAGGGTGAAGTCATTGAAGTTCTATGATTCATGGGCTGAGCAGGCGAAGGGTGATAACGTTTCGGCAGATTACGGCAAGAATTATGATTATACCCTTACACAATCCGGTCATGGTCAGATAAGTAGCGGTGTGGCAAGCTACGAACCCATGATAGGTGGTGATGAGAATCCTTTCCGCAACCCAGTAAAGTTTACTGTTCAGAGCGGTAGCAAGTTCCCGCCAACAGACCCTGTTGAACTATACCAGGAAACCCCAATAGCTGAAAGCTTATTTCCATCACCTAATGTAGGTTATAGCTATGTTACCGTAACGAGTATTCATAAAGCGCAAGGAAGGTCGGCTCAGGGAATCGACGTCTATCAGTTTTACACTTCAAAGGATTATCCATTTCAGGTGCTGAATACTGCACTAGATAAATTGAAAGATGAGAATGATTTCAGTCTGTTCGAGCAAAAGAATATTCTTGAAGCCTCACAAGGATATACAATAATACTTAATGATATGCATGGGAAGCCCAAAAGCACCGAGCATTATGTCTGGCTCCCCAAGGGTGGCAATGCCAAGCCAGTTAGCTGGACCAATTACAAATACTTCGAAAGCAATGGGAAATTAAATAATAATGTAAATGTACTTGCTTACGACGGCACAAAGATAAAAAAGACAACAATGCAGCTGGGCGTAGAAATGGACATGACTATTGATACAAGGGAGAAGACAGAGCATACCAAGAATGATAACCTCAATGTCAATGTCAATGCAACAAATGTTTTATTCGTCCTTATCCCTATTCCGTTTCCTTTCCCCTGGGAAGGTCGGTATAAGAACGAGTTCCGTTCGGTTGTTGCCACAAAGGTGGTGCAACAATACGGCATTATGAAAGAGGTAAAGAACTTTAATGAAGGGACTGTAACTATTGTGAGAAATGAAGCATTTGATCCTCACACGGGTCAGGCTTTGATCACTTCTGTCAACAATGAATATCAGGACATCGAGTATAATGTAAATTATCCGGCTTATTGGGGATACAAGTGTATGGGGCCTGCGTATGTCAACATCGGGTATGAAGATGATTTCGACAAAGTTCCAATCTATGGTTACCAGGCTAGCCTTCCAGCCGGCAATCGTAATGTCAACTATCGAATCGGGGACGAACTGTTAGTTACTTATAAAAGGAATGATAGTTCATTCAAGGCTAACGTCTGGGTAATGGGCTTCGAAGGCGGGGATATAGCTGATTGCTGCAGGCCAATTGTCGCCCCAAGATACCCTGACCAGACACCGGGGTGGGGACTCGGCCCTACCAGCAGCGATACGATTACTGATGTACGTATAAAAATAGTCAGGTCTGGCTGCAAGAACTTGCTGGGAGAGTCCATCCAAAACTATTCCACGCTTGCGGAGCCATTTACGAGCGTAGGTTATTTAAGAGACACGCTCTCAGACCTGATAGCGATAAAGGCTAGTTTGTACAGCGACAGCTTTACCAGGAACCTGCCCACACAGAACTCTTCAACAACTTTAAATGCATTTGTGAAGGGTGAGAAGGGGCTATATCGCCTGGTACAGGAATATACCTACCTGAAGAATCGCACTTACAATGGGACAGCGACACGTAAGGCCGGGTTATTCTCAGCATTGTCTCTGTGGCTTCCGATAGGCGTTTATAAGAATTTTTGCGCCCCACCAATTCTAAATACAGCTGATTGTAACGCCGGAAATAACAGGCTAATTGCTCAATACCTGCTTCCTGACGGTAATCTTATCGATGACAAATGGAAATTCGTCAGATCTGTTACAGCCTTTTCGCCATTTGGGCAGGAACTGGAGAACAAGGATGCGGTTGGCAACTTTAGTACAGCAGTTTACGGCTATAATGAGGATTTGCCAGTGGCGCTTGCCTTTAATGCGAGGCAGGGAGAGGTATTGGCAGAAGGCTTTGAGGATTATTCAGTACTACAGTATGCAAACAACATGATGCAATTTGCTTACTCGCCCTTTAAGAACCTTTTTAGTGTTCAGACCTTAGGCAATTCGAGCTACTCACTTTTTAACCTGGCGAATGGGCAAGGAGGACTGTCCATAGTTAATGCAACTGCTCATACCGGCTTGTATTCCCTGAAGACAACTTCCACTGCTACAATACAAATTCCAGTGTCTTCCTCTAACCTGATATATAATCCTTCCGTTTTAAAACCAGCCAAGATGTACCTTCTTTCATACTGGATAAGGCCTACAAGTGTAACCGGCCTGGAGACTGCATATCCATCACCAGGTTCACCGGTCTTCTATGGCAACGCTTCATTCCCGGCCTCTTATACAACAAACCTTATTGAGCAATGGCAGAAAGTTGAATGCGTGTTTAGGTCAGACACCGCCGGCGTCGTCAATTTCACTATTCCAGCCAACCATTATATAGACGATATCAGGATATGTCCCATAGACGGCAATATGAAAGCCTTCGTTTATCACCCAGTGAATGAGAAGCTGATCGCTACGCTCGACGAGAACAACTTCGCAACCTTCTTCGAATATGACCAGGAGGGAAATCTTGTCAGGACAAAGAAGGAAACGGAAAAAGGTATACTAACATTATCAGAGTCACGCAGTGCCAACCCTAAAATTCAATAACATGACAGACACCATTAGAATACTTGCCGGACGGACTCTGATAATAACAGGTTTCCTGACTATGTTCTCCATATCTGCTTTTGGTCAGCGCAAACAAGTTCCGGAGAAGCTGAGGCAGGTGGTTGAAGCGCTGAAGCAGACAAGGACATATGGCTATCATTTCGTGATACAGGCTGACTTTCCCAACGGTCAGAAGGACAAGCTTTCCGGTGAGGCCTATATGGACGGTGCCAACAGGATCATGTTCAATAAGACTGAAGCTTTCGTAATGCTATACAGCGATAAATGGTTTTACAGGGCGAACCATCATGAAAAAACCATAACGATCGTGAACCTGGATAAGCATTACAATGATGTGAATAAGATAAGTGGAAGGAATGAACTGTTCGGCAACCAGATGACAGGTGAGTTCCTGGATTCTATGATCATGAAATATGGCCGGGTCTCTTTGCTGGAGGAGCAGGGGAATATCATTAATGCTGTTTTGGAGTTTCCAAAGTCCATGGCACTTAATAAAATTGAACTGACTTATAACCTGAAGGAGAAAATTCCGGTATCGATGAACCTCTATATTTTTTATCCGGCGGAGGAAGATCCCGGACACGGAATTAAGAGAAAGGGGATCTCCCAGGTAATTAAATGCAGTCAGTATAAGAAGGCCATTGCTATGAAACATACAGATACCAAGACCTATTTCCTCGTCAGTGACGGGACTGTGCAACTGAAACAGTTTAACAACTACAAGATCTACTCATTATTATAAAACTAATTTTATGAGCATTGGTCCATTCTATGGCAGGCTATCGAAAGCCTTAGCCTCTATCGTGTTCGCTTGCCATTTCCTGTTTCCCTCTGCAGGTTTCGGTCAAACCTTTACTTTTCCGTCTACAGAGTTTTCTACAAAGAAACAGGCAACAGACTTGAAGACGCAAGGTGTATCTACTCCGATAGTGGCGGTACATGACCAATTGAACTTCATGATTGGAAATAGTAGCTGGAATAGTAGTATCCAATTCAAGAGCCTGCATAATTTTGTCAGATTCTACGTCAATCACGCTTATCCCAAAAAGGTAGATACGGCGTATACCTATAAACTAGCTTACCAGATACGAGGATTTTCCAGCCCGCTAGACACAATAACCGGGACTGTTTCCAACGATACACTGACAGTTTCCTATAATCCAGACTCACTTACGGCGTACCAGGATATGAGCGTTAAGGCATATAGCGGTTATCATAAGATCAAGGTGACAATTACAGGTCTCTATGACATCACCAACCCCCAAGCGATTGACACTGTTCATCTTTCCACAACGACAAAAATGAATTTTATCGTTGAAGCTGCTGTATTGATGCAAAAGTATGATAAGGGATATTTTGGACCAACCATCCCGATTTATACAACCGGTACGCCAAATGTAGCGAATGACTTTCTTGATGTCACTTGGTCAATGAACTCTTCGTCCACCATTACGCCTCCGAAGCCTTCCAGTTTTGAACTCGAATGGACCTATGTGGATAATTATGATGATACAGCCGGTACGACCAGCTCAGGGCTTAAGTATGATTTCAGGAATAATAGTACCCGGGTGTGGGTGGATACCAACTTTTTTCGAATACCATTGATCTACGAAAAAGGGTATGTTGTGTACAGAGTCCGGATGGTGCGGCCTGATCTAACATATTACCGATTCCCGATCTATAGTCAGTGGTCTATCACAGCGAATACAGGAAACGTGCCGGGATCTCTCTCAGCCGGTAGCCATTATTACCAGATCACTTCTCCTCACGCAGCCGATAGCATGAACTGGCAGTATACGATCAGTTTTGCAGAGGGGGGCAAGCACAAGCATGTACTCAGCTATTACGATGGGTTACTTAAGAACAGGCAAAGCATCACCAGGTTCAACACCAATCCATCTAAGCTTATAGTTACTGAGAACGTACTGGATTATGAAGGGCGGCCCGCAATCAAGACACTTCCGGCGGTGGTGAACGCTACCAGGTTTCGCTACCTTACGGGAGTGGCTACAGATAGTCTCACAGGGCAGCCATACAAAGCACACGACTTCGATACACTCAGAGCAGAGGCTTGTCCGGATGAACTGAGACCTTCGCCTTTGAAGTATAATGCCCTTGCAAACGTATATTACTCCAGGCACAATACCGATACCGCCGGGCACCAGAAGTTTGTGCCGGACGCAGCCGGCTACCCGTTCATTCAGACTATTTATTCTCCCGGTTATGCGGATAGAATAGATAAGCAAGGAGGAGCAGGCGATTCAATGCAAATTGGAACCCGAAACTATGTAACCTATGACTATGTAGATGCTGACCAGATGGATCTGAACAGGCTCTTCGGCGTCAATTCAGGGTGGGCCGGGTTTTATAATAAGACAGTTACAAAGGATCCCAACGGCCAGCTCTCAATGTCTGTGAAAGATTATAAGGGCAAGTTGGTCACATCATCCGTTATAGGGCTTGGGTTCACGTCTGAGCATGCAATCGTACCAAACGATAATGTTCCCGGCACTACGTACATGGAGCAAGACGTTCTGCTTGGAACACCACAACAGATCGTTGGGAACAAGAAAATAGCAGACAAAAACTTTTATATGGATGTTGCAGGGCCGGATACTGTGCAATATGAATATACCTTTAACCCTTTCCTGGTTTGCAGTAATAGTAATGGCAGTAGTAAAAAATATCTGTCGGTTGATGCCTCGTATTGGTACAAAGTGTTTGACAAATGCGGCGTCAAGGTTTATGAAGAGGACAGTATTCTTGGGTACACCGGAGTGGTGACAGATGCGACCGGCGTGCCTTTTGTAGGTGCAAGAAACCTGATAAATCTTGATCAGGGTGAGCATTCGCTTCATAAGGAGCTTACGGTTGATCTTGCCAGTGTCTATGCGGCGGTCGATTCTTTTATGCTGATGAAGGACACGGTTGGATGCTTATTGAAGGAGCCGCAGTTCATAAGGCAGGCGGTGCTCGAAAGAGAATTTCCCTGTCCAAAGGAAGATACTGATCCGTGTTCACAGCTGAGGAAGGAAATGCGCGACCAGTTAAAGCCCATGGCAAAATACGGCAAGTATGAGTATGGCGGCGCGATCGTTTCGGGTAATGGAAATTCAATTTTCGATAATCCATACGGTCCCGATACCGCTTTCAGAGGTTACAGATACAGAGACACCTGCATTGTTCAGCTACCGGACACAGTTATTGCGTTTGGGCAAGTATTCACTGACCTCAGAGCTATGTCTGTTGACTCATTTATTTGGCTATACAGCGTGGGCGGGGCTGTCGCTGATTCAATTGCAGAGGCGCTGCTGCCGTTACATCCCGAATACTGTAAACTGCTGCAGTGCTATCCCGATACCTTTAAGGAGCGGCTTCTTGCCTTTCCTGACGGGCTTACAGCAGAGCGGCAGGGACTATTATACCTGAGTGATATAATTGATGCAGACCCGCTTACCTCAATTCTTCAAACATCCCTGGGGTTCAGCTACCCTGATGTAAAAGATTCACTAGCATCTTTCCGTGGCGGCCTGATACGTTTCGATACCCTTGCCACAGCGCTTTCATACTGTAACTGCATGGATAGTATTATGTACCGGACGTGCATGACTAAAATTTACAAGAATGAAATCGATAGCCTGCTGCTTATCAATGAGCCAGTGAAGCAGTCTTACTTCAAGGTGCTGGTACAGCTTTACCTTGCAAACCGGGAGCGATTCAAGCAGTATATGACTGGTGGCGGAGGCGTATCATGCCTGCCTTGCGACAGCGCGAGGATCGGACTGCTGATGCCACCGCTGATTCCTACTCTCTATACTTCCGGAGGGGCGATTGACACGAGTGCAGGGAGTTACTACAGTCTTTTTTCAGATGACACCGCATTCTCGTCGATACTTACGATGCTTATGAATTCTTCGACTATGGATTCTGCCACGGCAGCGGCATACGCGGATTCTGCCAGTATGCTGTATAGTGCTATGGATTCGCTGCTGTGCACCAGTCAGATAGATTCCATCCTGTCACGACTCAGCAATTGCTTTGAAGGCAGCCATACGCTTCTGAATAACGTAAGGAACAAACTGGAGCAATTGTGTGCCAATGGGGAAGTTCCCCTTGGCAATTATACACCGGAACAGATCAGGTATGCCATCACCAGCAGCGGTATCTACCTGAGTGATCTGTGCAATCCTTTCCTGATCAATTATGACCTGTTTGGGCCTGAGCCGGGAACGACTGGAGGCGGACAAACCTGCATGACGGAGAATTACTATAGCGGAGCAAAGTCCTTTTTTAGCAGCGGAGCCGTACTTGCTGCACTGGGTGCTGGTGTTGCGGGGTCCTATGTATTGAATTCAAGCGGCTTTGAAGATTCTATCTCTGCAGTTGTGAACTCCAATTCTGTTAAAGTAAGCGCGGTCTACAGTACAACTGAACAGACCTACAAGATGAAAGTCTATAATTCCACTATTGCTTCAGATACGGTTGCAATCTATATCAGGTGTATTGGAAACAATTGCTATGACATTTTTCAAACAAGTCCAGGTGACACCCTTGTAGTCACATCGGTAAGATGTATAAGGCAATCAGGGGGCATTGGCACAGGATACATTGCCAATTATGCCTTTACCATCGGCGTAGAGAAGAGGAACGGCACTCTCACCAAATGTACATTGCTAGGCTGGACGGATAATGTGAAGATGACATCGCCTGTAGCCAATACGCTTGAGGGATGTGTGCCGTGTACACAGATGCGAAGCCTCTATAGCGAGTTCTCTGACTCCCTCAACTATTATGGCATAAAAGGAGTGGACCACCCCTACTATGACCAAATGCTGAGGAGCTTTATGAACCACAGACTTGGTAAGTCATTCCTCACGGATCAGTATCTCAGGTTCATAGAAAGCTGCGCATTAGCGGACAGCGTTAGCCTGCACAAATATGTGACTTATGCTACTGTTCTCCTGCCAGACCATGCTATCGCCTCATTTAAGGCAGGTATAAATGCGCTGGTCCCTAATTTTACCGTTAGCTATTCCTATGTTGTCGACAGCGGCGCCTATAAGAAGTTCTATATAGATTTTAACCAGTTTCCCAAAGTGTATTTATATAAATACAAGCGATTTATAGAAACATCCAGTCTGCCGTCCTACAGACTGATCAACGAACCTATTTCGGTTCAGCAGTCCCAGTACTCCGTGGGACAGGTGATGATACCTGTAGTTTCATCGGTGAACTACGATTCGATACTGCAGGTCTATTTTGCCGGTATTGCAGGTACAGGGTTTAGTTATTCCACTCCCCTTACCGATGTGTACCTGATG
>Ga0196970_1000464_pt1 | contig 46699 bp, 47 predicted proteins | sample S1v_513CmetaG_FD_148672 | JGI IMG/M metagenome (GOLD analysis project Ga0196970, IMG submission 148672) | Soil microbial communities from Anza Borrego desert, Southern California, United States - S1+v_5-13C | ecosystem: Environmental > Terrestrial > Soil > Desert | place: USA: California... | reverse complement strand
GGCGGGCGTCGGCGACGTCCGGACGGCCGACGGCCGCGGTGTCCGCGTACCAGTGCTCCGTGAGCACCCAGAGTGCGCGCACGAGGTCGGCCGACGCGGTGTCGCCCGCCACGGTGAGCAGGCCGTCCGCCCACCACGACCGGACGACCGTCGTGAGGATGCCCAGGCGCCGGGAGCGGTCGGCGACGTGCAGCGCGCCCAGAGCGGCGTCCGCGTGCACGAGCGCGTGGAGCTCGCGCGTGAGGAAGGCGTACCGCTCGCCGAGCGCGACGGTGCCTGCGACGACCCGCTCCACCAGCTCGTCCGGCCCGGGCAGCACCTCGTCGAACTCCCACAGCGTGCTGCGCTCGGCCGCGAACCGGACCCAGAGCGCCCGCACGATCTCGCTCTTGTCGGCGTACCAGTAGTAGAGGTTCCCCGGGCTGATCCCGATGTGCGCAGCGATGTGGTTCGTCGTCACCGACGATGTACCGTCACGATTGAAGAGCTCGAGGGCGCCGTCGAGGATGCGCGCTCCTGTGCGTTGACGTGCGCGTACGTCGGGGATCGGCACGAATTTAGAGTAGTTGCTCTAGTCAAGGAGAGTCGACGACGCGCTCGGGACCGCATCACACAGGCCCAGCTCGATCAGCCACTCAGGGGAGTTCGCCGGCCCCATGAAGGTGTCCAGCGGCACGGACTCGGTCGCGCCGAGGGCGTTGCGGACCACGAGCTCCGGGACGGACGCCGGGTCCAGACTGTCGCAGTCCGTGATCTCCCACAGCAGGACGAGATCCCGGGCGCTGTCCGGGTGCAGGGTCTGTGGCAGGTGGGCGTCCTCGAGCGGCCGCGCCCCCTGGTACCGGGTCTCCAACGTGGCGAGAGGATCAGGGAGCTGGACCTCAGGCGCGGACCAGAGCCCGAGCACCTCGGCCGGTGCCAGCACCCAGGCGCCGACCAACCGCGCCCCCGGGACCCCCTGCCACCGAGACGAGCTCGACGTCTCCCCGGCTGTCGAGCCTGATCTCGCCGGCGACGAGAATGGCGTCCGAGGCCCGCCACGCCTCCGCCCCTCCGCCGAGTGGGGTGATCACGGGCCGCAGGTAGTCGGGCGCCACGTACGCGCCGGTCAGGAGCGCCCCGGCGACCACGGCGACGAGGATGTTCCGGGTCACCGACGGGCCGGGCACGAGCCCGCGCAGCGTCTGGTCGACGCGCTCCTCGTCCGGCACACCGCCGCTTGCCGACATCATTGTGTCACCGTACTATGACAACGTCACATAGCGGAAGGTGGGCGATGGGCGACGGGCTCCTGGTGGTCGTCATCACGGTCGGGCTCGCCATCTGGCTCCTGCTCTACGTCGTCGGGGCGCGCAGCACACCGCGCGACGTCGTGTGGCTGGCGGGCGGTCCCGTGCCGGCCGACGAGGCCGCCGTCTACGGCCGCTACCTGGACCGTCACCGGCGCCACCGGCTCCTCGGCGCCTTGCTGGGAGTGGCGTTCGCCGTCGTGATCGGTATCCGGTGGTTCGGCGCCGTCCGGATCGGCATCGGCCTGGGCCACCCCCTGGGCGACGTCCTGTTCTGCGGCCTCGCCGGCACGATCGCCGGGGCGCTCTCCGCCGAGACGTTCCGGCTCAGCCCGGTGCGTTCGCCGCGCGTCACGGCGTCGCTGCAGGCGCGGCCGCGAACCGCAGGTGTGTCGCGCCCCGTCGTCGTCGCGCGTTCGCTGACGCTGGCAGCCGTCGTCGTGGGGGCACTGAGCCTCCCCGGCTCCGGATACCCCGCGGTGAGCGCGCTCGGGGGGGTGATCATGGTGGGCCTCGCCGAGGCGACCCGGGCCGCGACGCTCCGGCGTCGGCGGCCGGTGCTCTCGGAGCGTGCCCGGGTCGTGGACGGCCGCATCCGCGCCTTCTCCCTCGAGGCGCTGGCGAACCTCGAGCTGAGTGCGGCGGTACTGGCGGGCGGGTGGACGCTCGCGCACGTGCCGGGCTGGGCGGTGGCCGGACCCGCTGCGGTGGTTCGCGGCGGCGTGACGCTCGCGGCACTCGTGGCCGCCGTCATCCTCCTCCGCCGGGCACGCACGTCGCCGCCTGCCCGGTTCGTGGCGCCATGATCGTCCAGCTCGACACGGGCTCACCGGTCCCGATCTTCGAGCAGCTCCGCGCGCAGCTCGAGCGGCTCATCGTGGCCGGTGCGCTGCCTCCCGGGCGCAAGCTGCCGCCGATCCGGGCGCTCGCGGCGAACCTCGGGATCGCGCCCGGCACCGTGAACAAGGTGTACGACGCCCTCGCCCGCGACGGCCTCGTGGAGGCGGCAGGTCGGCACGGCACGATCGTGCTCGAGCACGACCGGACCCGCGTGGACGTCGGGGACCTGGAAGCGGCGGCCGACGTCCTCGCCGTCGTGGCCCGTCAGATGGGCCTGTCCGACGACGCCGCGCACCAGGCGCTCGACGCCGGCCTACGTCGTGTGCGAGCACAGTAGCTAACCTCGCACAAGGGACGATCGTCCTTACTCTTGTCAGGCGGTATCAGGAAGGACGAAAGTGGCCTCCTGGTGTGCATGCACCGAGGGGGAGACATGGCTCGAGCCGTGCGGGTGGGGAACGCCACGCCGACCAGGGGGCAGCCGGGGCACGCGGACCCCGTCGCGTCGCGAGCGGCCGAACGGGCCGCCCGACCCCAGGTCAGGCTCCTCGGCGGCTTCGAGCTGACCATCTCCGGGGCGCCCGTCGCCATCCCGACCGCCCTGCAACGGGCCGTCGCCTACCTCGCGCTCCGTGGCCGCTGCGGTCGCAGCCGGCTCGCGGGCACGCTCTGGCCGGACGCGACGGAGTCGCGTGCGATGGCGAACCTGCGCACGGGCATCTGGCGGATCAACCAGGTCGCGCCCGGCGTGATCGGCGGCCACGTCGACGTCCTCGCCCTCGCGCCGGAGGTGGACGTCGATGTGACCAGGCTGATCGCCGCGGCCCGTGCGGTGCTCGAGGGCGCCACTGACGTGCCGCTCGAGCGGACGCTGCAGCACGTCGAGGGTGACCTGCTGCCGGACTGGACCGACGACTGGCTGACGGTCGACCGGGAGCGCCTGCGACAGCTGCGCCTGCACGTCCTGGAGACGCTCGCCGGTCGGCTCGCCGCTGCGGGCCTCTTCGGGATCGCGATGGAGGCCGCACTCACCGCACTGCGGGCCGACCCGCTGCGGGAGACGGCCCACCGTGCGGTGATCCGGATCCACCTGGCCGAGGGCAACCTCGCCGAGGCCGTGGCGGCCTACCGCCACTGCCGCGCCCTGCTCGCCCGGGACGTCGGCGTGGCGCCGTCCGCCGAGACCACCCAGCTCGTCAGCACACTGCCCCGGGCGCTCACGGCGAGCGCCTGACCCTCGGTCCGGGCGTCACGTCGGAGGCTCGGCGGGCGGCTCCTGCGAGCGGTCCTGCTCCGAGCCGCGGACCCGCTCGGTCGCGTCGCGCAACGCGTCGCGCACCCGCGTCCGCAGGCGCTCAGCCGGGTCGGGTGCCCCGACGAACATCCGGCGCAGCCGCTCCGCCTCACGTTCGGCGTCGGCGCGTTCCGCGTCGTCCGGGGAGTGCAGCCGGATCCCGAGCCCCGTCATCGCGCGCTCCGCATCGGCGAGCGCCGCCAGGAGCCGCCGCGGGTCGGCGAGCAGCTCCTCCGGTGTGCAACCCGCACGCTCCGCCAGCCACGAGACGCCCGGACCGTGCTCCGGCACCGGCCCGGGCTCGTCACCCTGCACGGGACCCCGCTCCGCCATTCTCGCCCGTCCCCCGTTCCCCGGCCGCTCAGACGTCCACCGAGTACAGGGCTCGCGTGAAGTCCGACTGGATCCGCTGCCACGCCTCGCGCTGGCGCATCGCGAGCTGGGCGAGCGTCAGCCCGCGGATGCGGGTGCCCTCGCCGTCGATCGTGAAGTACACGTCGATGGGGGTGAACCAGACGGCCCGCGGCGCCATCGCCTCGGTGAGCGTGCCGTCCCAGAGCTCGTAGCCCAGGCGGCTGATCAGGGACTGCCCGAAGGCCACCGGCCCGCTGTCCCGCGTCGCGTACCAGACCTCCCGCAGCCAGTCGTGGAACGGACCCTGCCCGATCGTGCCCCGGGTGTACTGCCCGGCCTCGTCCGCGGCCTGCGCTCCGCTGTGCGACCCGATGCCCACGTCGGTGACCGGCGTGCGGGCGGGGCGCGGGTCCGTCGGGAGCGTCGGCCCGGACCGGATGTAGTAGGCGACGTCGGCCGTCTGGGAGCGCAGGGCGTGGAAGAAGTCGATCCAGCCGACCGACCGCGAGATGTCGCCGGGGTTGAGGGCCGCCTGCTGGATCGCGTACTCCACCACGTTGCGGATCTCGCTGGTCGGGATCCACTCGTGCTTCCCCCCGGACACCCCCCGCGCGTCGGGCGCGTTCCGGAACGCCGTCGCGACGTAGTCGTGGCTCGGGCGCTGCCCCCACGCCCAGACGAACCGCGGCCACCGGTACCCGTTCGCGACACGGGCCTGCGCCATCGCGCGCAGGAACGGGATGACGCCGGTCGCCCCGCCGACCGCCGTGACGAGAGGCGGGTCGGCGCCCGTCGCCCGGCTCGGCAGGTTGCTGATCGCGCCGTAGGGCAGGGTCGCGGCGTCGTAGCCGATGGAGCCGATCTGCGTGGCGAGCGCGGTGTCGATCGGGTCGAGATCGGCCGGTACCTGGGACCGCAGCGCGTCCGCGTAGGCGTTGCCCAGCGCGCTCTGGAACTGGGTGCGGACCGAGTGCGGCGCCGAGCGGTTGACCAGCGCGTAGTCGGCGAACGTCTGGGACGCCGCGCCACCTCGCCGCTGGGTCGGCCCGGTGAAGAACTGCACGAGCGCGAGGTGGGTCGCCGGCTGGCGCAGGACGGCGATGCCGGCCGCGGTGGCCGCCGTCGCCACCGCTGCGGTGTCCCACAGGGGCTGGTCCGCCTCGGCGTCGGCGGGCAGGTAGCGCTCCTCGGCGACGCGCCGCTCCCAGGAGGCGGTGATGGACGCCGCGCGAGCCTCCCCGTGGCCCGGGAGGTTGTCGGCGATGTCCCGCACGATCGCCGCCTCGTCCTGCTGGCCGAAGAGGGTGTAGAGCCGGTCCAGCATCCCGGCGATGGCGCGCTGGCGGTTCTCCAGTGCGTCGTCCGACGGCGGTTCGACCTCGTCGCCCTGGTCGGCGGCCGCCTGCAGGAACAGGGCGGCGAGCCGGTCGCCCTCGGCGTCGGCCTCGTTGGCGACGCTCTCCAGGTTGCCGAGCAACGGCGTCGCCTCCGCGCGCTCGGCCTCGCCCGACGGCGTCCCGGCGGCGAGCATCCCCCGCCACTCGGCGATCTTGTCCTCGATCGGTTGCGGCACCGACGCCACCATGAGCGTCGCCTCGTCGCCCGCCGTCTGGAAGAAGACGCGGTGCGACTCGCCGGCGGCGGAGAAGCGGACCGTGGTCCCGAGCTCCTCGTCCTCGTTCTCCCCGCCCTCCTCGTCCTCCTCCTCGCCGCCGATGCCGAGCGACCGCAGCAGCGCACGCCCCCGCTCCGCCAGGGTGCCGATCACCAGGTCCATCACGGCGTACACGCGGGCCTGGAGGCGCATGATGACGTCGGCCACCTGGTTCGGCAGGTCGCCGAGGTGCAGGAGGCCGGCGAGGAAGTCGATGACCGGTGGGATGAGCGACGCGAGCGCCTGCTCCACCTTGGCCGCGAGACCCCCGATGTTGCCCGCGATGACGTCCGCCATGCCGTTCACCACGGCCTCGACGAACCGGAAGATGCGGGCCGCGTTCCGGAAGATCCACGAGCACACCTGGTAGATCAGGTCGATCGCCTGGAGGACGGCGCCCACCGGGTTGAGCATCCCGATGACGCGGACGATCACCTGCTGGATGAGCGTCTCGACGAGGTACTCCACGGCGGCTTCGAGGATGGTCTGGACGATCACCTCGGGCGTGAGCTGCTCCTTGATCATGTCGACCAGGCCCGACGGGCCCTTCTCGATGAGCACCGAGATGAGCTGCCACGCGGCCTCGATGATCTCGACGTTCTGGGCGCCGACGTGCCGCACGAGGATCTCCCGCACGCGCGGCCAGGTGATGCCCATGAGCTGGAGGGCGAAGGAGAAGAGTGACCCGGGGGAGAAGTCCGTCGGCATCGGGATCGGCACCTCGAGGCCCGAGAACAACCACGCCCAGAACCCCTTGAGCACGTGCGTTCCGAAGTTGTCGAAGAACTGCTGGAAGCCCTGCTTGACGCCCGCGGTGAGGTTGTTGATGAAGTTCTCGGGGTCGTCGGCGATGTCGCCGATGACCTGCTGGATGCGCGCGACGAGGCCCCAGAACGCGGCGGGCGGGATCCCGAGGACCGACAGCAGCCCGTTGATGATCGCGGTCACCGGGTCGTCGATGAACGCCTCGATCGCGGCCGCGATCCGGCCGATGACGCCGCGCGCCGCCTCCCGGCGCTCCTCGACGGCGGCCTGCGCGTCCGTCACAGCCGTGGTCGCGGCCTGGGACACGTCGCGGACGAAGCTCGTCTGGGTCTCGGTCACCTGCTGGCTGAGCCCGGCGAAGCGAGCCCGCTCGCGCGCGGCGAACTCCGGGAACTCCGCCTCCATCGCGGCGAACTTGCCGTCGATGTCCTCGCGGGCCGTCGCGATGATGGCCTGCGCGGCGGCGACGACGCCGTTGACGTCGGTCGAGATGTCGAGCAGCAGGGCGCAGACGTCGTCGCCGAACTGGCGCTCGGCGCGGTCGTACTCGCGGATCACCCAGCCGGGCAGCCCGAACACCGCGTCCCCGAGGCCGACGACGAACCCGCCGACGCCCGAGTGGCGCTCGTCGATCCAGTCCTGCACCGCGTCGAGGGCGTCGTGGAACGTCTGCGACGCCTGCGCCAGGCCCGCGGTCCAGCGGGCCATCGCGGTGCGGCTCAGCGGCTCGAGCAGCGTGGTCACCTGGGACCGCGCCTCGTTGAACACCGCCTGCGCCGCGGCGGACACGGACTCGCGGGTCTGCTCCTCGGTCTTGACGGTCTGGCCCTGGCCGCCCGCCACGTCGCCGACGGTGCCTGCCCGCGCGGTGCGCAGCGCCTGCGTGGCACGTGCCTGGAGCGCCGCCATGTCGGCCTGGGCCGTGTCGATCGCGGCCTGCTGCTCCGCGGCGAGCTCCGCCGGCGTCTGCTGGGCCATCTCGCCGAGCGCGCCGCGCTCGTCCCGCACGGTCGCGAACGGCGCGCTCGGGATCTCCTGCGTGACCCGGGTGTCGATGCCCGACCCGGCGATCCGCTCGTCCGTGGCGGCGACGTCCGCGTCCAGCGACAGGTTCTCGGGCGGGATCGGGTCGGGGGCGGCGCTCGCGGCGTCGACTCCCATGCCGCGGCTGCTGGGGTCCTGCGCCTCGACCGGGTCCGGGGTCAGCGCGGGCGTCCCGGCCGGGGGGTTGTCGAGGTCCGCGTAGCCGGCCCGGACCTCGCCCACCTGGCCCTCGACCGAGCCGGAGATCGTCGCGCCCGCGCTCTGCGCCTCGTGGGTCGGGTCCGTCTCGAGCAGCTCGTCCTCGTCGACGGGCCGCTTCTCGCGGATGGCCGTCCGGATCCGCTCGCAGAGCTCCACGATCTCCGGGCTGGGCGCAGGGCGCTCCCCGAGCGCCGCGGCGAGGTCCTCGCGGGCGCGCGCCGCGGTCTCCGCCACGGGTTCGGTGACGGCGCCGCGCGCGTCGGCGACGGTGTCCTCCGCCGGAGGGAGTGCCTTCGCCGCCCGCGCCGCACCGCCCGCACCGCCGCTGACGGCGCCCGCGCGCGCCTGGGCCGCGGGGCCGGGCTCGGCGGGCGCCTCGGGCATGATCAGCTCGACCTCGACCGCCGGGGCCTCGCCCTCGGCCCCCGGGGCCGCCTCCTCCGGGGCCGCCCCGCCCGCCTCCGACGCGCCTTCCTCGGCGGCCGCCTCGACGTCGGCGCCCGGTGCCCCCTCCGGCTCGCCTCCAGTGGCACCCGGCAGCGGCGCCGCCGGCTCCTCGGCGGCCGCCTCCTGCGCGGCGGGGGCGACCGGCGGCAGCTCCGGCACCGTCGCGGGGACGGGCGTGACCTCGGGCGCCGGGACCTCGCCGGCGTCGGGTGCGGGCTGCGGGGGCGGTGCGGGCGGCGTCGGCTCCACCGGCCCGACGAGGCCACGCAGCGCAGCGCGGACGGCGGCGTCGAGGAGGGCCGCGCTCTCGCGGCTGTCCGGGCCGTACCGCCCGGGTGCGAAGAAGAGGTCGGTGTCGCTGACGAACGCGGGTGCCTGCTCGACCGGCGAGCCGGGGTGGGCGCGCAGCGCGGAGACGTCCCAGTCACGCAGGGTCCGGAAGAGCTCGACCACCCGCGGCTCGAGCGGCACGCCCGGCGGGGCGGCGTCGTCGGGCAGCCGGATGGTGGCGCCGGTCGCGGTGCGCTCGCCGGCCAGCCCCTCCGTCGTCGTCAGGGCGACGTCGGCTGCGACGGGCGCGAGGTCCACCGCCACGGTGGTGCCGCGGAGCTGCACGGCCGGGACGGGCAGGGCGGCCGCGGGGGTCCAGCCGGCGACGGACCACTCGGCGGCCGCGACCTCCAGGCCCAGCACGCGGACCGCGGCGCGCATCGCGACCGTCCCGTCCAGCGTGCCGTCGGACCGGAACCCCGCCCGCCCGGTCACGTCGACGAAGGGCGCCTCGCCGACGAGCAGCACCTGCCCGCCGTCCACCCCCCACTCCGCCTGGCGCGCGTCGAGGCCGCCGGCGACGGCGCGCAGCGCGACGACCGTCTCGTCCGCCCGGGGGCGGGGGACGACGCCGAGCGGTCCCGGGGGCTGGTCGGTCGGCCCGTCGAAGGGTGCCCGGGTGCGCGTGCGGGCGCCGGTGTGCTCGGCTGGGGCGGGCGCCTCCGCCACCCGCCCGTTCCCGTCCGCGCCGGAGGTGCCCCCGGCGCGCGCGCGGCTCGCGCTGCTCGCGGTGCCGACGGCGGTGACGGGGCTCACGGGCTCACGGCCTCATCGGGGGGCCGTCCGGCCCGCCTTCTCGTACTGCCGGTGCACGCCCGCGAGCAGGTAGTCCTGGGTGACGACCCGCCCGTCGGCGGCCGCGAGGTAGGCGGCCTCGAGCCCCGCGTCACGGATCTGCGCGCCGGACAGGGCGAACCGCTGCGCCAGCGCGCCCAGGTCGACGCCCCCGTGCAGCGGCAGCTCCGGGGGCAGCACGGAGCGCCACAGCCGGATTCGTTCGGCGGGACCGGGCGCCGGGAACTCCACCATCACGTGGATCCGCCGCTGGAAGGCCTCGTCGATGTTGGCGAGCAGGTTGGTCGTGAGGATGACGACGCCCGGGTGGGCCTCGACCCGGGACAGCAGGTAGCTGACCTCCTGGTTCGCGTACCGGTCGTGGGAGTCGGCGACCTCGGTGCGCCGGCCGAAGACCGCATCGGCCTCGTCGAAGACGAGGAAGCACGGCTCGCGGGCGGCCCGGTCGAACACCCGCGCCAGCGCCTTCTCCGTCTCCCCGATGTACTTGGACACGAGTGCCGACAGGTCCACCAGGTACGCAGGCAGGCCGACCGACCGGGCGAGCGCCGCCGCCGTCATCGTCTTGCCCGTGCCGGGCGGCCCGTGGAACAGGGCGATCAGGCCCGACGCGTTGTCGTGGTGCGCCCCGTACCCCCACGTGCGCACGACGAGGTCGCGGTGGGCGATGCGGTCGGTGAGCTCCCCGATGCGGCGCCGGGCGGGCCCTGGCAGGACGACGTCGTCGAGGGTGTGGACCGTGGTGAGCGCGCGGGCGGGGAAGTCGGCGGACACGGCGGGCGCCCCGGCAGGCAGGCCGAGCAGCCAGGCGACCAGCCCCGCGTCGGGGACCAGTCGCCCGGCGAGGTCACCCGGCGGGTGGAGCGCGATGAGCCCGGACGCGATCAGCGGGGCCTGGGGGCTCAGGAGCGCGGTCGCCTCGAGGCGGCCGCGAAGTGTGCGGGCCACGAGCGTCCGGGCGACCTCCCCCGTGAGCCCGCGCACGTCCGGCCGGTCCGTGAGCCGGGCGTACAGCGCGTCGAAGCGCTCGTCGATCCGGGGGGCGACGGCCGCGACGAGGATGAGCGCCTCGGGCGCGGTGAGCCCTCCGGTGGCGACGACCTCCGCCAGAGGTCCGGCGCCCGCGTAGCGCTCGATCGGCGGGATGCCCTCGGGGCCGTCGAGCTCCGGCCGACGGGCGAGGGGGTCGCCGCGGCGCTCGTCGAGCCGCACGGCGACCACGGCCGTCAGGTCCTCCAGGGCGCTGCGCAGCTCGGCGAGGTAGGTCATGGCCGGAACCGGACGGTGAGCGGCGGGGACCACGGCAGCCGGAGCAGCGTGACGGGGTACGGCAGCTGACCGAGGACGACGTCGAGCGGCAGGCGCTGGGCGAGCAGGCGCACCGGGTCGCTCCCTGCGTCCAGGAGCCCGGCCCGCACGATCCACGAGGCGCGGACGAACCCGGGGGTCGACCGCTCGAAGCCGTGCAGCAGGCCGGCGAACCGGGCCAGGACGTCGTCGGCCGCCGCGGCGAGCGGCCCGGCGGGCAGCGGGGCGAGGGTGCCGTGCGGCGTCGCGTCCTCGGCCGCGCCGGCGAGGAGCAGGACGAGGGGGTCGTCCAGCAGGGCCGGGTCCACGAGCGCGCCGCGGGCGGGGGACGTGTCGGCCAGCCAGCCGCCGGCGAGCGCCGCGAGGGCGACGCGGCGCACGTGGGTCGGGTCGGTGCCCGGCAGGAGTGCTTCGCCGGTTCGGCACAGGTCGGCGAGCCACGGGTAGCAGAGGACGACGCCCGCCACGCGGGTGGCGAGGCCGAGGTCGACGAGCGTCCGTCCGGTCGCCGCGGCGACCTCGAGGTGCGTGCGCAGCGCCGCCGACGCGCGCACGACGTCGCCGGTCGGGTCCTGCGGGTCGGCGGCGTGCCGGTGCCGCCGGGTGGACGGCTCCCCGGGAGCCTCGGCGGGCACGGGGCCAGGAGGCGGGGCGGCGGCGACAGCCGCGGACCGTGCCGGGACGTCCGTCGCCCCGGAACCCGGGGGCCGGTGCCTGCCGGTGTGCTGCGCCGCCCGGCGCAGGGCTGCTGCCAGCGCGGCCGCGTGCGCCGGCCCGAGGAGGGCCACCACGCCGGCCGCGTGCTCCCGGTCGGCGAGCCGCCCGACGGCGAGCGGTACCCCGGCGGCCGGGGCGCCGGCCTCCAGCCAGGCGACGAGCACTGCCGCGTCGTCGGCGCCGCCCGGGGCGGCGCCGACGCTCCGAACGCCCCCGCCGGCGCTCCCGTCGGTAGCGCCCCCCGCGTCGTCGGCCGGGCCCGGCCCGGGCGCACCGGGTGCCGTCGCGGGCGCCGCCCGCCGCGGGACGCCCGCCGCCAGCGCGGCCCCGCGGATCCGGTCCGCCCAGAGCAGGGCGAGCGTGGCGTCGTCGTAGTCGGCGGGGTCGAGGTCCAGGGTGACCGTCAGGTGGTCGACCGCGCCGTCGGCGAGATCCGCCAGTGCTGCCTCGAGGGCTGCCGGGAGCGTCCGGGCCGCGACGGTGGCGAGCCGGCGCGCACCCGCACCGCGGATGTGCAGCCGGTCCACCACGACGTCGGTCATCCCAGCAGCCCTCTGACCACGTTGAGCTGGGCGTCGAGGTCACGAGCCGTCCGGCGGTCCACGCCCGCGGCCTTCACCGCGGTGCGCAGCGTGGACAGCAGCTCGACGGTCGCGTCGCCGATCGCGATCGGCTCACCGGCCTCGGCGATCACCCGCAGCTCCGCCGCCTGGTTCTGGGCGCGCTTGATGTGCTGGCCGAGAGTGCGCTCGTTCTCGGCGGTGACGAGGCCCACCAGGCCCGTGGTGATCGTGTCGGCGAACGCGGTGATGCCGAGGCTCATGTCCTGGTCCAGGCGCTGGCCCGTCACCCCCTGGACGCCTCCGACGACGTTCTTCACCGAGTAGAGGTTGTTGATCTGGGTCTGGAGGCCGCCGATGGTGGTGTCGACCACCTTCATGCGCTCCTCCACCACCCCCCGCACCGTCGCACCGATGGCGTCCGGTGCCAGGACGGTGCCCGCACGCTCCAGCACCTTCGTCATCTCCTCGCCGAGCTCACGGAGCCCGACGGCCTCGACCTCGATCGCGTCGGCCACCAGCGTCGGGATCCTCTCCGTCGCGGCGAGCGCCGCGGTGGCCTTGCCCGTCGCCTCGGGGAGGGCGGTGCCGAGCTCGCGCGCCGTGTGCGCGGCGGGCACCCGCCCGACGGCGACGACCTTGTTGTTCGCGCCCACCGTCATGACGACGGTGTCAGCCATGTTGAACGTCGCCCCCGGCTGGTAGCCCGGCATGCCGGTGACCTCCGCGGCGGTGCCGACCTGCACGCTCGGCGTGCCGCCCTGCTCGAGGATCTGCGCCTCCAGCGAGGCGACGACGACGTCCGCGTCGCGGCCCAGTGCGGGGAGCCCGCTGAGCACCCCCTTGCCGAAGTACTCCCAGGGGTCGCCCGCGTAGACCTCCTCGACGATCTCGTCGAAGTGCTCGTACACGTTCGGCGGGTTCCAGATGGGACCCAGGGGGTCCAGCTCCTCGATCTCCCACGGGATCCGCCACTTGTCCGGGATCTCCGTCGGCGGGTAGTAGATGTTCACGCAGGTGCCGCCGACCAGGACCATCCCCTTGGGGCACCACGGGAACACGACGACGCCGCCGTCGTCGTCGTCCTGGAGCGGCGGCGGGTCCGGCGGGGCGTAGCCGGCGATGAGCCCTTCCAGCGCGTCGACCCACACGCCGCAGGGCTCGCCGCACGTCCCGCCGACGAGCGCCTGGCTGAGTCCGCGGGTCGGCTCCCACGCGTGCCGGTAGGTGCACTCCCAGGCCCACGTGCTGCCGACCAGGTGCACCCACCCCACGACGACGCCGGGGCGGGGGGTGTCACGGTCGCACGACGTGGTCATGAGAGCGCGGCAGCGCAGCAGGTCGAGGCACGCGAACAGCACCTGGTTGATGAAGCCGGCCTTGTAGCCCTTGACCCCCGGCAGGTCGCTCGCGGCGATGGAGGTGCCCTGCAGCTGGGTGATGAGCGCCGGCGAGATCAGCGGGCTGCCGCCGTTGGTGAGCCGCGTGACGATCGCGTCGCGCAGGGTCACGTACGAGCCCTGCGGGGCCGAGGTGAGCGAGAGCCGCATGGGTTCGACGGCCAGGAGCGGCTCGCCGGCGAAGTCGAACCGGGGGCCGGTGATGCGCCCGGGGACCACGCGCAGCGCCGCCGCGCGCGTGTGCAGCTCGGCGTGCCCCTCGCAGTCGGCCTCGCCGCAGTCCGGGGCGGGCTCCACGGTGTCGGTCGCCTCGAGCACGACCGAGAACCCGCCCGGTCCGGCGGCGACGAACGCGAACGTGCCGGCGGACGGCGTCGGCGGCAGGGCGATCGTCTGGGCGGCGGGCAGGATGATCGGCTCACCCACCTGGTCGACCGCCAGGCCGGGCGCGACCGTCAGGGTGGTGCCGCTGACGGTGCCGGTCAGGCCGCACGCGACGCCGAAGCCGGTGAGGCGCCCGAGCAGGCGGTCGCGGTGGTGGGCGAACCCGCGCAGCAGGTTGAGGTCCGCGGCGGTGAGCGTCTGCCCGCCCTCGAAGACCGGGTACTGGTTGTCGGGCATGGTGGCGCTCCCCTTCAGTCCTCGCTGGGCAGGTGCCCGACGTCGAGCCGATCGACCGTCCGGCCCTCGTCGACGCACTCCCAGATCCGGATGCCGTTCGCGTGGTCGATGAACGAGGTGATCGAGCAGAGCAGGGCGCGCAGGTCGGCCCGGTAGGTGTCGACGGCGGCCTGGAACACCGTGACCTGGGCGGGCGTCGGGTCCGCCGGCAGGACAGGGGGCGCGGGCGGCTCGAAGCCCGGGCGGGTCCAGCACACGCGCAGCAGCACGTGCGCGGGCGCGTACCAGTCGACGAACTCCACGGCCTCGTGCCGGCGGCGGTAGTCGGAGAACTGCGCGGTCGAGGGCACGAACAGGGTGGCGGTGAGCTCCGGGTCCGGGATCTGCGGCCCGGGGACCTTGAAGTGCTCGAGCAGGTACGGCCGGTCGTCGGCCGCGATGCCGAACGCCAGGCAGAACCAGTCGAGGAACCCGCGCGGGGTGCCACGGCGTCGCCAGAGGCGCGCGGCCTTGGCGAGGAAGGTCCTGCGACGCACGACGCCGGCCTCGTCGAGACCCCACGACGCCGGGAAGGTGAACGCCGCCCAGGCCGCGACGTCGTCGTACCCGGCGAGGAGGGCCTCCAGGAGCGCGTCGCCGCCCGCGTCGAGCGGCAGGTCCGCCGGCCAGCGGAGCGCCGCGTCCGGTCCGAGCACGAGCGCGAGGTCCTCGAGGCGCTCCAGGTACGCGTGGTTCAGCTCGTCCGCGAGGCCCAGGAACGCGTCGACCTGCGCGAAGGAGGCGGCGTCGTCGGCGTAGACGGCCGGCAGGTACTGGGCCAGGCGCGTGTAGTCCGCACTAGGCATCGCCGCACCCCCCGCTCAGGACGAACCGCACGCGCAGGCACTGGACGTCGGCGAGCTCGGGGACGCAGTCCGGGTCGAGGGCCACGGTCCCCGCCGTCCACGGCACGAACCCGCCGGTCCCGACCTTGATGGCGAGCTCCTCGATGCCCAGCACGGCCGGGTCGGCCAGGACGGCGGCGACGACCTCGGTGAAGCGGATCGCCTCGCCGGGGGTCCAGCCGGCGGACGGCTGGTCGACCCGCGGCCAGGGCCCGTCGATGAGCGGTCCGGTGACGGGTGCGGGCCGGCTCTCGGGTCGGCCGGCCGCGAAGTGCGCCGCCACCCGCGCGAGCGCGCCGCCGACGGTGGCCCCGCGGTCGATCCCGACACCGGTCACGAGGGTGCCCTGGAGCACCACGGGGCACCGGCGCAGCAGTGCCGCGCCCACCTCGTCGCAGATGAGCCGCCGGGGGTCGAGCGGGTCGAGGCTGTCCCGCCACGTCGGGTGGGGCTGGTCGACCTCCGTCCCGACGGCGGTGCGGAGCACGTCCGTGAGGAAGAGGGGGGTCGTCGCCCACGCGCTCGCGGGCACACCCGCGGGCTTCGCCATGCGCTCGACGACCAGCGTCACCGCGCCCTGCGCGGCCTGCGCGGCCGCGACGGGCCGCCCGTCCCAGCCGACGCCGGCGAGCCGCCCGGGCACGGCCCACGCCCGGAGGACCTGGGGGTGCGTGCGGGCGCGCCGGGCGTAGTCCGCGTCCGTGACGGGCTCGCAGGTGAGCGCCTGCAGGGGGTGCGGGGGCCACACGCGCGAGGCGCCGTCGGCGTGCTCGAGGTCCTCCGGCACGACGCCGAGCGGCACCGGTGCCGCCGCCATCGCCACGTCCACCTCGTCGGCGGACAGGTCCTGTGCGGCGAGGTCCGCGCGGACGGCGGCGACGGCGGGAGCGGTCGTGGCGGCGCGGATCGCGTCCAGCCGCGCCATCATCGCCGCGGCGGAGCGTCGCCGTCGTTCGCGCCGCACGACGGCGGCGAGCTCGTCCGGCCAGAGCGGGACGGACCATGCCAGGGTCTCGGCGGCGCGGGCGTCGCGCTGCGCGACCGTTCCCCCCGCGCTGCGCTCCGCGTCGACGGCGGCGGCGACGAGGTCCGTGAGCTCGTGGGCCAGCCGGCGGACGAGCCGGGCACGCAGGAGGACCACCGCCACAGGCGCCTGGGCCGCGGTGAGCACGCCCGCCCAGGGCGCCCGGGCGAGCAGGGCGCGCGCCTCGTCGGGTGAGGCGCACGCCCGCAGCAGCGGCTCGAGGGCCTGCGCGACGGTCCGCCCGGGTGCGCCGGGCGCCGGGCCGGCGAGCACCTCGGCCAGGGCGTGGAGCTGCCCGAGGGGCAGGGTGGCGTGCCAGTGCCGGTCGGCGTCGGCCTCCCAGGCGGGCACCTCCAGCGGCCAGGTCGAGGGGCGCGTGGCCGTCCGGTAGTGCAGGTCGGCCAGCCCGAACGCCACCGCCTCGGTGAGGGTGACGCCCGGCTCGATCGCGTTGTGGTCGCTCCACGTGGTCGGCGCGGTCGCGCGCAGGGCGGCCATCAGGCGTGCGCGCACGGCCTCCCAGTCGGCGTCGGGCGCCGTGGGGACGAAGGCGGTGACCGGGGTGACGCTCACAGCTGCTCCTTCACCGCGATGGTGTGCTGGGCGGACGAGCAGACCAGGCCGCGGCACGGGTCCACCTCGACCAGGTCGGTCGGCACCCCGTCCGGGCCGCGGAGGGTGACACCCTGCACGGAGTCCACCTCGGGCAGGCCGTCGAGGAACGCCTCGAGCGACGACCGGAACAGGGCGCGACCCCAGCGCACCGGCGTCGTGCCCGGGTGCAGCCAGGTCTCCAGGGCCGCGCGGATCGCGTCCCGCCCTGTGAGGGCCGCGACGCCGCGACGCAGCACGATGTCCGCGGTCACCGTGACGGCCGCGAAGAGCGGGCACAGGACGGTGGGCGCCGCGTGCAGGCCGGTCATCGGGTCGAGCAGGTCCGTGATGCGGCCGGCGAGGCTGACCGACGGGCGCGGCATGGGGTCGAGGGGCCGGTCCGGGAGCACCACGAGGCCCACCGAGCCCGCGGCCTGGACCCCGCCGGGGCCGGTGTGCGGCAGGCACCGCACGGCGGCGACCTCGGGGAATGCGACCGCGACGATCTCCTCGTAGTCCCAGGCGGTGACGGCGCGGCCGCGGTGCCGGGCGAGCGCCGACGCGCGACGGCGGTACGCGGCGTCCTCCTCGGGACCTCGCCCACGGATGCCGGCGAGGTTGGTGATCTTCTTCACGCCGGGGACGGGCGTCAGGGCGCCCTTGATCGTGCCGGGAGGCAGGGGCGTGCCGGGCGTCGGGTCCTTGGTGGGGTCCGCCGCCTGGCTGACGTAGGTCGCGACGACGGCGTCGGGGGTCACCGAGGTGAGCACCCCGATGCGCTCGGGAGCGTCGGTCACCATGCGCACCCAGCGGCCCGTGTGCTCCGAGACGGCGGCGCAGCCGACGGCCCACCCCACGGGCGCCACGAACCGCAGCAGGCCGGACTCGCGCAGCAGCCGCGAGCCGTCGGCCACGGCCAGCGCCTGCCAGGCCGCGCCGTCCCACCACTCCCAGCGCGCCCCGAGCGGGTCGGCGCTCGACCCGCACGGCGACGCCGAGTCCACCCCGAGGTACACGGACACCGTGGCGCCGACGGCGGTCGCCGGCAGGTCCAGACCCAGGGCCAGCATCCCCGTGGCGCCGGACGCGGAGACGGTCCGCGTGAACGGCTGGAAGGCGCCGGACGGCGGCTGCACCGTGGTCGCCCAGCCGTTGCGGGCCTCGACGCGCGTCGCCGGGACGGCTGCCGTCGTGTAGGCGAGCGTGAGGCGGGACACCACTGGTGGAACCGGCGGCGTCGGCATGGTTGGCGTGCCGCCCGCGACGGCGCTGGTGGCGAAGGCCGCGACCTTCTGCTGGTACTCCGTCCAGCCGAAGTCGCCCGCCGAGAGGAACGCACGGATGAGGTGCCCGGGCTCGCCCCCGCCGACGACCGCCGGCTCCGAGCAGACGGCCCCGCTCACCGGCGCGGCCGTGAACCCGGTGAGCTGGCTGCCGACGTCCTTGAACGTCTGCCACTCACCGTCCACCCGGCGCTGCCACTCGACGTGCGGCGTCGTCGTGGTGCTGACCAGGCCGGTGATGTGGTCGAACGCCTCCTGGACCGCGTCGCTCACCTCGCCCGCCCAGCTCGACTGCAGGTAGCTCGCGGTGTACTGGATCTCGGTGGCGAGGTAGTCCGGGATCCCGCTGCCCCCGACGGCTGCCGAGAGGGCCGACCCGCCCTCCTGCATCACCTCGACGGTCACCGTCACGGTCGCGAGCGGCTTGGCGAACGCCTCGTCGCTGCGCAGGTAGAGGGCGTCACCGCGCTTCGCCGCCGCCCCGAACGGCTGGAACTCCTTCGTGACGTCCAGGGCGCCGTCGTTGAGGTACGCGGCCTGCGGCACGAGGGCGGAGCGCCCCGTGACCTGGAGCCTCGCCTGGGTGAAGGACAGGCCCGTGGGCAGTGCGACGTCGGCGGGGATCTCGGCCTCGAGCCACGGGTCACCGGCGGCAACCCCGCAGCCCTGGGTCAGGACGACGGTGACGCCGCTGCTCGAGACGCTGCCCGTCGTCGTGACCTCGGTGCCGTCCGGCCGCGGGTACCGCCATCGGGCGGCGGCGAGACCGGTGAGCGCGCCCGCTCCTGTGAGGGTGACCCGGACGGTCATGACGCCGCCGTCGAAGGCGAGGATCGGGCTGAACAGCCGCAGCCGGTGCGGTGCGGGGTCGCCGGCCGCCGGGTCCACCGGGAACGGCCCGCCGGCGGCGGCACGGCCCGGCAGGCCCACGGCGTGGCCACCGGGGACGAGGGTGCGGACGCCGGTCACCGTGGCGCCATGCGCGGTGAGCGCATCCCGGGTCGCGTAGCGGCGCTCGGTACCGGAGGCGTCCTTGCCACCGCGCAGCACGGTCCCGGGTTCCAGCACGGCGGGGGCCAGCGCCGGGTCGACCGTGGCGTGCGCGACCACCGTGTCGGGCACCACGGGCAGGCGCGGGACCGCCAGCACCCGCCCGAGCCAGTCCAGGTGCGCGCGCTCGGGGAGGGTGTCCGCGTGCGCGTCGAGGTGCGGGTACTCGTCGGCGATCGCGGCGAGGAGCGCGCGGTCGGGGTCGCCGGGCCGGGAGAGCTCGGTGGCACCGGGGCCCGTGAACAGCACGTCGCGCCACGAGCGCCCGGCGTCGAACGCCGCGAGGCCCGCCGCCGTCGCGAGGGCGGCGCGCACGTCCACCTGGCGGCGGCTCACCGCTGGTCCTGCAGGAAGAACGGGATCACCAGGTTGTCCGGACGGCTGTGCCGGTCCACCCGGTAGGCGATCGTGATGTCGATCCGGTCCTCCGCCGCACCCGACGGCACGGCCTCCACGGCGTCGACGATGACGCGCGGCTCCCACAGGAGCAGCGCACGCTCGACGTCGTGCGCCAGCCGGTAGCAGACGTCGGCGGTGCGCGGCTCGAACACGTAGCGGTCGACGCCGACGCCCAGGCCCGGCCGCATGATGCGCGCGCCGACGCCGGTCCGCAGGAGCACCCGCATCGCCTCCTGGACGTGGGTCACCCCGGCGTTCACGGCGAGCACCGCGGCGCCGGAGCCCTCGTCGAGGTCCCAGCGCGGCGGGAACGCCCAGCCGCGGCCCAGGTGCGGGTGGTCGGCGATCATGCGATCACGACCGTCGGGAGGCCCACGGGGACGCTGGCGCCGCACCCGCAGGCGTCCATCGCCCGCAGCGCGGGCCGGCCGCTGATGAGCACGGTCGCCGAGCCGGCGACGAACGGTGACGACGGGATGTGCGACGGCGGCGGGATCGGGCACACGTGCATGTCGCCGACGACGGCCGCCGGCATCCCGCCGACGAGGACCGTCGCCACCCCGGGACCGACCACGGTCCCGCCGTGGACCGTGGGGTCACCGACCCGCGCGGCGGCTGGCATGGCGCCTCCTTCAGTTGATGTTGACGAGGGCGCCCTTGAGCCCGAGGGTCGCGGATGCGGTGACGTCGAACGTCGCGGAGCTCTCGAGCTTCGCCGGGCCCGAGGACTTCCCCTCGATGCCCGTGGCGTCGAGCTTGACCTTGCCCGCCGAGGCCTTGAGCACCACGTCGCCCTTGGCGGCCGTGAGCTCGATCCCGGCGTCGGACAACGTGATGACGTTCCCCGAGTCACCGTGGGTGAGCGTCACCTCGGAGTCCTTCTCGGCCAGCCGCAGCCGGTTGCCGGCGGGCGTCTCGATCGTGACGGCGGAGGAGTCGCCGTCCTCCAGGCGGATGGTGTGGCCCTCCGGCGTGACGACGGCGCGCACGGGGTTGGCGTCGTCGGACACGGTGACGGGCGCCTTCTGCGTGCCGTTGAAGAGCGAGCCGAGCACGACGGGGGTCGAGTCGTCGCCGTCGAGGGTCCCCAGCAGCACCTCCTGCCCGACGTCGGGCACGAAGACCGTGCCGTACCCGTCGCCGGCGTCGAGCGTGACGAGCCTCGCCCACACGCCGTCGCCGGTCTCGCCGCGCCACGTGGGGCGGACGCGCACCCGGTTCAGGCCGTCGGGGTCCTCGAGGGAGTCGACGACGGCGGTGAGCAGCCGGGTCGGTCGCAGCCCGGCCGCGCCGTCCGGGCCGGACGGGCGGCGGGGGACGAGGGCCGGCGGGCTGCCCACCTGGAACTCGGTGCGGTACCCGCGGGCCGAGAGGCGGTGCCGTGCCGCCGTGACGTAGTGCGGGCCGGACATGCGGTCGCCCACCCCGGCGATGGAGAGCCACGTGTCGCAGCGGAGCGCGGGGTTGCCGACGACGGCGCCCGTCCCGTGCAGGTGCTCCAGCGCCGCACGCCGCTGCCGGCCGACGGCGAGGGCGTCGGCGGCGTCCGTGGCGGTGACTGCGGAGCGTGCGAGGCGCTCCTCCCGCAGCGGCCAGGCCGCGTCCGAGAGCGCGGCGCCGTGGTCGGGCCGGTCACCGGTGCTCAGCCCGGCCTGCGTCGGCCCGGCCTGCGACTCGATCGCCTCCAGCGCTGCGACGTCCCAGCCGGCGGCGACGACGGAGTCGACCGCGCGTGTGAGGTCCTGCGTCAGGTGCAGCTCGGTGACGTTGAGCCCGTACTCCAGCTCGATCCGCGAGCCCTGCTCCGCCGGCGGCCGGAAGACGAGGGTCGTGCCCCGCACGTACACCACCCAGCCGAGCTCCTCCGCCCGGGCGGTGAGCAGGTCCCAGTCGCTGCGGCGGTCGCTGACGACGGCCGGCCGGGTCACCCCGGTCTCGGCGTCCGCGGTGAGCGAGTAGTCCGCGGCGACGGCTGCGACGACGTCGGCGTCCGTCACGTCGGCCAGCTGCCGGGACCGCGGGGGGTGCTCGAGCAGGATCGACCGGGACCGCGCCTCCACCCGCAGCACCGGCTGCCCGCCCGCGGGGAAGTGCGTGGTCACCGCCGCCACGACACCCGCGAACACCGAGGTGAGCGTGCTGTGGTAGCCCATGAGCAGCTCCACCTCGGCGCCCGGCGGGAACGGCCCGCTGTCCGAGTGGCGCACCGTCCGGGTGTCCGGGTCCCAGTTCTGCAGCAGGAGCGTGGCCCGCCCGTGGCGCCCGACCTCCTCCGCGACGTCGATCTCCACGACGTCGCGCTGGACCAGCGGGTCCACGGCGGCGCCCCCGGCCCGGACCTCGAACTCGGGCCGGTCGGGAGTGGCGGACGTGCCGTACCGGCTCATGACCGCCTCCCGGTGCCCTTGTCCTTGGGCGGCAGCAGCAGCGTCTGCCCGGCGACGACGCCGCCCGGGTTGCGGAGCCCGTTCGCCTGGGCGAGCGGGCGCCAGAATGCGGGGTCGCCGTAGACGCGGTGCGCGATCGCGTCGAGCCGCTCGCCCTCGGAGACCAGCCAGGTCTGGTAGAGGTCGGGGGACTCCCGGCGCTCCTCGGCGGCGATCTCCTCGGGTGCCACGACCTCCTTGAGCGTGAGCTTCGCGGTGGCGCGCAGCGGCTCGCCCTCCCGGTCGAAGAGCTTGTACGTCACGTCCACCTGCGTCAGCACGCCGCGGAAGTCGAACCGGCCCCAGTAGGCGTGCACGTAGTACGGCTGGTGGGTGTCGGCCTGGAACTCGGTGAAGGCGAGCAGGGCGTCGAGCTTCTGCCCGACCGTCACGTCCGCCTCGACGACGCCGGTCCCGTCGAGCAGCAGGTCGATCTGGACCTGGTCCGGCTCACCGCCGCCGTACGACTGCTGCGGCGCCGACGAGCCGGCCGACGGGGTCGCCGAGTAGGTGTTCTTGCGGGAGAAGGAGAGCTCCGTCGGGTTGAGCAGGGCGCGCCACGGCGCACCGGCCGGCTCCGTGAACTCCTGGTCCCGGTAGGGCTCGATGGTGAGCTTGGTGAGCTGGGTGACGTCGAGCATCAGCGGTCCCACTCCCGGCGCAGCACCTCGAGCACCCGCTCGGCGGCCCGGCGCACGACGTCGTCCATCGCGTCGTCGGAGAGGCCGGCGGCGCCCCCCGTGCCCGCGGTGCCGGCTGGGCCGTCGGCGCCCGGCCGGCTGAGCACCACCTCGGTGACGATCTCGGATATCACGACGGCCACGTCGCACCCACCTTCGCCAGGTGCAGGCCGTGGTGGGCGATCTCCACCGACTCCACCGCCACGGCCGCCGCCTGCGCGTCGAGCTCCGGGCCGGTCAGCTTGACCGGCCATCCCTTGCGGAAGGCCCACACCCGCGCCGGCACGAGAGCGCCTCCGACGGTGGACATGAGCGTCACCTGCCCGTCCCGCGGCGTGATCCGACCGGTCACGTGGTACTCGAAGAACCAGGTCCACAGCTCGGTCGACGGCCCCGCCCCCTGGGTGAGCACCAGGTTGGGGAACGTCGCGCGGACGGGGAGCCGGTGCGCGAAGCGGTTCTCGCCACCCTCGGCGTACTCCTCGACGCCCACCTCGCCGGCGAGGCCGGAGCACTTGGAGAAGCTCACCGACGCCAGGCCGTCGACGGCGAGCACGAAGTGCGCGCCGAGGTACGGCAACGGGGCGAGGGTGGCGTCCGGGAGCATGTCACGGCACCTCGATCGCGATGCTCTCGCACGCGAACTCGACCGACTCGAGGGCGATGTCGGTGCCCGTGGACTTCAGCCCGGGGCCCTCGATCTTCACGGGCCACGCCGACTGGATCTTCCACGTCATGACGGGCGTGCGCTCCTCGTTGAGGAGGCTCACGGTGACGTCGCGGCGCGCGACGCTGCCCGCGCTGATCGTGTTGTACCAGTCGAACAGGCCGTTGCCGGCCTCCGCGGGCACGATGCCGCGCTTGAGGGTGACGTTGCCGAACTTCTTCAGGCCGGGCTGCTTGCGGACCGACAGCGCCTTGTCCGCGCCGCCGCGGTACTCCACCACCTCGGCCTCCATGGTCAGCCCGCTGACCTCGGAGAAGTTCGACGTGTTCTGCGAGTCGCCCCAGCTGACCTCGAAGTGCAGGGTCGTCAGGGGGTAGGGAATGGTGGTCATCGGGGTGCTCCTACTCGCTCAGGCGCTTGTGGCTGAACCGGAAGACGACGAACTCGGCGGGCTTGGCGGGGGCGATCGCCACCTCGGTGATGACCAGACCGAGGTCGATGTCCGTCTCGGTCATGGTCTCGCCCAGGCCGACCCGGACGCGGTACGCCTGCTCGGGGGAGGTGCCTGCGAGGGCGCCGGAGCGCCACAGCTGGTCGAGGAAGTTCTCCAACGAGACCTTGATGCGGATCCACGTGGTCGCGGTGTTCGGCTCGAACACGACCCACTGCGTGCCGGCCTCCACGCTGGTCTCGACGAAGTTGAAGAGCCGCCGCACGTTGACGTAGCGCCACGTGGTGTCGTCGGTGGCGTTGCGGGCACCCCAGATGCGGGTCCCCCGGCCGGGGAACGCCCGGATGAGGTTCACCGAGCCGGGGTTGAGCAGGTCCTGCCGGCGTTGCGTGTACGCCTGCGACAGCCCGACGATGCCGGCGACCCGCTCGTTGCCCGGCGCCTTGTGCACGCCGCGCTCGCGGTCGGTGCGGGCGAAGACCCCGGCGACGAAGCCCGACGGCGGGACGGTGCGGAACCGCTCGGTGGAGTCCGGGTCGAGCGTGACCATCATCAGGTGCGGGGCGTAGACAGCCGCGTACGTGCTGGCCAGCGTCGTGTTGCGCCAGTCGAGCAGGTCGGGGTCGGAGTCCAGGTCCGGGGCGTCCACGATCGCGAACTTGCGGAACTGCTCGCAGTGCGTGACGACGGCGCCGACGAGGTCCGCCTGCAGGAGCGGGTCGGTGAACGTCACGGTGTCCGGGCAGATGACCATCGCCGGCTCCGGCTCCGTCTCGAGCGCCAGGAGCCCGTTCTTGTAGTCCGCGCCGGTCGGGGCGGTGTCGACGCCTGCCTGGGTGGCCACCACGAAGGCCGGCATGGACGTCTCGCTGATCGCCGGTGCGCCCGCGGCGCGCGGCAGCACGGTGACGTAGGCGGAGACGCCGTTCACGACGTCGTCGCGCGCGTAGTACTGCGGGTGCGCCGGGTCGAGGGCCAGGCCGGGGAAGCTCTCGACGACGGCGCCGTGCTCGGCGACCGCGAGCGTGAAGCGGAGCGGGAAGAACGTCGTCGACGTGTAGGACAGCAGCGGGAAGCGCCCGGGGTCCGCGGCGATGTTCGCCGCGGAGATGTTGTCGGTGCCCGCGAAGTCGAGGACGTAGACGTTGCCGCTGGGGTTCTCCACCGCGGAGATCCGCAGGCGCGTCGCGCCGAAGTCGACGAAGTCGCCCACCGCGGGCGCGACCAGGCACTGGACGACGACGCCGTTGGACGCGTTGGTCGGGAGCACGAACGTGGCGGACGTGAACGTCTGCGGCAGCGCGTCGCCGGTCGTCGTCGCCGTGCTCGCGCCGGTGCGCGTCACGGTCGTCGTCTGGGTCCCGTTTGTGAGCCGCACGGCGGTGCCCACGGGCAGGAAGCTGAACCGCCCCAGCACGTCGGCCGCCGTGGCGGGCGTCAGGTCGACGGCCTCGGTGTAGACCTGCACGCGCACCTGGGCGTCGACCGTGACCGGGCCGGCCGGCGCGTTCTGGCCGCCCGGTACCGCGAAGCTGCTGCCCGAGAACGGCGCCACCGCGCCGGTGCTGAGCGTCGCGCGGGCGTTGGCCATCTGGGCGTCCGCGTTGATGGGCACGAGCCCGGCCGGTGCCGTCCAGGTGATCTGCCCGAGGGAGAAGGTCGGCGAGCCGCCGGCGATCGTGCCGTGGAACCGGGCGAACCGGCGGGCGAGGCCCGCCCCCGCGACCGCGGCGCCGAGCGGCGCAGCGAGGGTGACGGTCATGCGCGGGCCGTCGCGGACGACGTCGGCGACGCGGGCCGTGACGCGCGAGCCGTCGGCCCGCTGCGCGACGAGCAGGTCCCCGGGCTTGATGCCTGAGCCTGCGGCCAGCGGGATGGTGTCGAGCGCGCCCGTGCGGGCCGCGACGACGTCTCCGGCCGCGAGGGCGATCGCGGCGCCGGACGTCACGTTGAGGCTGGTCGGGCCGACGGTGTTCACCGTGGCGTCCACGGAGGTGCCGGTGGAGTTCAGGAGCACGACGGCGTCCCCCGCCGACAGGCCGCCCGAGCTGGTGACCGGCACGTCGATCGTGCCGGCCGGCACGTTGACGGCACCGCTCACGGTGGCCCGCGCCATGCTGCCGGCCCCGCCCGTGACGTCGGGTGCGACGGTCACGGTCACCCCGTTGGCCCACGCGCCGGGCGACGTCGCGCGCACCTCGAAGGAGGCGACCGGCGTCGCGTCGCGCACCTCCCAGGCGGCACCGAGGGACGGGTCCACCCGCACCACCCACGCGGCGGGGCCCCCGTTCTCGAAGAACCCGTACATCGCCTCCGCGGTGAACCCGCCCGCGTGCCCGGGGCCGAAGGTCCGCACGAAGTCCGACCAGCTGGTCACGCGGGTCGGGGTCATGAGCGGGCCCTTCCGCAGGCTCCCGATGACGGCGACGACGCTGGTGGAGGCGGCGGCGATCGGCTGCGGTCCCGAGGGGACCTCTTCGATGTAGACGCCTGGAGATTGGTACGTCACGGGTCTCTCCTCGGTTCTCAGGTGGTGTCGACGAGTCGGACGAGGGTCTCCGCCCGGGTGAGGTCGACGGTCAGCTGCCGGAGCAGGTCGCCGTCGACCAGGAGGTCCAGCGGGATGAAGGCGGCGGTCCAGGTGAACGGGGCGCTGCGGTAGAGGCCCGGGGCGGCCTCGGGGAGTGGCACCGTCGGCTTCGGGTTGGGACCGGTGGTCGCGCGGGCCCTCACCGTGCGCCCGGTGCGGGGGGCGCCGCTGCCCGGGGTGCGCAGCTCGAGGGCGAGCCGCATCGGCGCGGGCGCCACGTCGACGGTGATGTCGGCGGAGGTGAGCGGGACGTCGACACTCGGCGTGGCCAGCACGGCGGCCGTACGGTGGTCGGCCGCGGCGACGGTGAGCGTCGGCGTCGTCGTCGGTGTCGGGACGCCGTCGCGGGCGGTGACCACGGCGTCGGTGCCCCGCACCCGCAGCGACCATCCGTACGGGACGGCGTCGAGGCGTGCCGTGATGGCGACCGCCTCGCCGGTCACCGCGTGCCGCATGCGGACCCGGTGCACCAGCCGCACCGTCGTCGTGCCGTACGTGGCGGGGGTGCTCACGGCGCGCCCACGTAGTCGATGCGGTGCGCGGTGACGGTCCCCGCTCCCTCGTGCGTGATGAGGTCGACGGGTGCCACGTCGACCGTGTAGAAGAGCGCGAGGCGCGCGGACCGGCCGAGTGCCCCCCAGACCTGGTTGCGCTCGTCGGCGGTCGTGGTGACCAGGCGGACGGTGAGGGTCTGGACCTCCGCCGCCAGGGCGGGGGAGAGCTGGGCCCGCCCGATGATCGGCGTCGTGTGGAACACGGCGACCACCCGGTCGAGCCGGGCCTGCGCCTCGTCGTGGTCCCCGACGTAGGTGATCAGGTAGCTGAGGCGGAGCGCGAGGGGCGGGCGGACGTATCCGGCGGGCGAGCTCACCAGCGGCCGGTTCCGCAGGTGCGGGTGCTCCTCGACCGCCACCAGGGCGACCGCCAGCCGACGCAGCGTCGGGTCCTTGTCGGCCGCGGAGAGGGAGGAGAGCTCGACCCAGGAGCCGAGGTCCGGCGTGGCGCTCTCGATGACGTCGACGAGCGTCTCGGAGACCTCGCGGATCATCGTGCCCCCTGCGTGCGACGCGTCGAGCGGTGCGTGAAGACGTCATCGTCCGACCGCCCCGTGTCGCTACCGTCACCGCCCCGTCGCGGCTCCGTCGCCGTCCCGTCGCGGCCGCCGTGCCGCCCGACGGCGGGCTCGCAGGCGTCGGGCGCGCGCGGCAGGATCGCTGTCATGCCCGGCGAGACGCGTGAGCTGGCGATGTTCCCGCTCGGCTCCGTGCTGTTCCCGGGCATGCCGCTGCCGCTGCGGGTGTTCGAACCCCGCTACGTCGCGATGCTCTCCACCGTGCTCAGGTCGCCCGAGCGGGAGTTCGGCGTCGTCCTCATCGAGCGGGGGTCCGAGGTGGGCGGCGGGGACGTCCGGTTCGGGATGGGCACCGTGGCGCGGGTCGCGTCGGTGGAGATCGCCGAGGGCAGGATCGGGCTGCTCGCGGTGGGCACCGCGCGGTTCGAGGTGGTGCGCTGGCTCCAGGACGACCCGTTCCCGCGGGCCGAGGTCCGCGAGCTCGGCCCGCTGGAGGTCGACGCCTCCACGGTGCCCGCGCTCGCAGCTGCGGAGGGAGTCGTGCGGGCGACCCTGACGCGGGCGAGCGAGTTCATGGACCTGCCGTGGTCCCCGGACATCGAGCTGTCGCCAGAGCCGGCGGAACGCATCTGGCAGGTGGCCGCCATCGCCCCCCTTGGTTCGCTCGACCAGCTCAGGCTGCTCCGCTCGCGGACGGCCGCGGAGCTGCTCACCACGCTCGTGGAGGAGACGCAGGCCACCAGCGTCCGCTTCACGGCGGGCTGGGAGGGCCAGGACGACGGCGAGGAGTTCCCGCTGTGAGGGCGAGGGCAGGGCGGGCGCCGCTCAGTCGTACTCTCCGAGAACTGTCCGCAGAGCCTGGTTGAGGTGGTCGAGCGATGCGTGGAGCTCGGCGCGGTCTTCCTGGCCGACCCGCTCGCTGAGTCTGGCCACGAGGCGACCGTCCAGGTCTCCGGCGAGGGCATGACCCTGCAGAACGGCCAGGAGGCCGATCAACGCTTCGGCGTCGGCCCTCGCGATCGGGTGCGGGCACAGCTCCTCGGGACCCATGCCTGCAATCGTCCTCATCCAGGCGCTCGTCGTCACCCTTGCGGCAACGGTTGCCGCGGTGCCCTGGAGAACGGAGAGTGGGCCGGGGGGAGGCGGGAATGGACGCATCGACGAGCTCGGCACTCCACCGGAGCCAGGTGATCGACCTGACCACGACTGGGCGCCGCACGGGACGACCGCGCCGAGTTGAGATCTTCCTGCACGAGCTCGATGGGCGGCTCTTCATCTCCGGCATGCCGTTCCCCGACAAGCGCCACTGGCTGCTGAACGTCGAGGCGGACCCGCACGTGACGGTGCACCTCAAGCACGCCGTCGTCGCGGACGTGCCGGCCATCGCTCGGGTCGTCGAGGACCCGGCCGAACGTCGTCCGCTCATCGAGGCTGCGGCCAGGCGCTGGGGGCGTGATGACGTCGACCGGATGATGGTGCAGAGCCCACTGATCGAGCTCACCCCCACGGAGCCCTGAGCGCCTGGCGTCACTTCGCGGTCCGAGCGCCTCCGGCAGGTCGCGGGTGTGGCCTGGCTTCAGGCCTTGGCTGCCTCAGCGTGCCTTCGGTGTGATGCCCGTGTGACGGGCCGGAGACGGCCCGCGTGCAACCTGTCGGTGTGTCCTTGCTCCTCGACCGGCCACCGGCCCTCGCCGCTCCGGCCGCCCGTGTCCGCCTCCGGCTCCTCGGGGGGTTCGAGCTCGCCGTCGACGGCCGACCGCAGGAGCTCCCGCCGGCCGCCGCCCGACTCGTCGCATTCCTTGCCCTGCACGGCCGCCCCGTCCTGCGCTCGTACGTCGCCGGGGTGCTGTGGGGCGACCGGTCCGACGAGAGGGCCGGGGCGTGCCTGCGCTCCGCCATCTGGCGGGCCAACACCGCACACCCGGTGATCCGCGCGGCCCGCACCCGGCTCGCGCTGACCGGAATGGCCGTCGATGCGCTCGAGGCCGCCGATGCCGCACACGCACAGCTCGTCGGGGGGAGCCCGGTGCCTCCGGCGGTGCTCACCGGCGAGCTGCTCCCGGGCTGGTACGACGACTGGGTGGTCGTCGAGCGGGAGCGACTCGGCCAGCTCTGCCTCGAGGGCATGGAGCAGATGGCGCAGACCTACCTGCGCCGGGGCCGCTGGCACCAGGCCGTCGAGGCCGCCCTGGCCGTCGTCGCGGCCGAACCGCTCCGGGAGTCGGCGCACCGCGTCCTCATCGAGGCGCACACGGCGGCTGGCAACCGCGCCGCGGCGCTCCGGCAGTACGAGGCGTGCCGGGTCCTCATGCGCCGGGAGCTGGGCCTGGAGCCGAGCGCGGCCGTGAACCGCGCGGCCGCCCGCGCCCGCGGCGGAGAGCCGGTCGGCTGACCCACACCGCCGACTCGCCCCTGGCTGAGGCTCCGAGAGATCGCGGCACTCGTGACACGTCGCGGCGGTCGGTGCGCCGCACCCTGTCACGACCGCCGCGACCCGGGGGTGCGGTGCCGGGTGGGGGTCGGGAGGGCGCAGGGCGGGGGTCAGGAGGGGGCGGCGTCGGCGGTGGCGTCGGCGTCGGCGTCGTCCGGCTCGTCCTCGATCCGCGCATGCAGCCGATCGCGGATCTCCTCCGGCGTGTACGCCTGACGACGCCGCTCGTCACGTGCGATGAGCACGCCGCCGGCCGCCACGCCGGCGAACGCCGCGATACCGAGGACCTTCAAGAAGCGCATCTGCCTAGGCTAGCGACGTGCTCGCCAGCCGGATCAGCCTGGACCAGGCGCTCGACGCCACCCGCACCGGAGACCTGTGGCTCTTCCGCGGCCGGACCTGGGCGGACCGCGCCATCCAGGTGAGCACGAACAGCCCGGTGAACCACGTCGGCATGGCGATCGTCATCGACGACCTGCCGCCCCTCATGTGGCACGCGGAGCTCGGCCGGTCGCTCGAGAACGTGTGGTCCGGCGTCCACGAGCGCGGCGCCCAGCTGCACGACCTCAGCGCCGCCGTCCTGCAGTGGTCGCACAAGTACAACCAGCGCGCCTGGTTCCGCCAGCTCGACCACCCCGTCACCCGTGAGATGGAGGACGCGGCGCTCCGCACGGTCGCACGGCTCGACGGCACGCCCTTCCCCTCGACGACACGGCTGGCGATGCGCTGGCTCTGGGGGCAGACCCCGAAGATGCGGCGCGGCGAGGCGAAGGACCCCGAGCTCGCGTACTGCGCCGAGGTCGTGGCCCTGACGTACGAGGCCATGGGCCTGCTGCCGGGTGACCGGCGTGCCAGCGGCTACGACCCCGGCGACTTCTGGAGCGGCGAGGACCTGGGGCTGCTGCTGGGCGCGCACCTGGGCACGGAGATCGCGGTCGACGTGCCACCGGCCGCCGACGCCGCCGCGCAGCGCACCGCCGGCGGCCGGCGCCGGTGGCCCCTGCGCTTCCGCTGACGGCCGGCCGGTTCGCTGAGGTTCGAGCTGTGGGCGGGAGTCAGGAGCCGCCGACGACGAACTCGCCGATCACGGTCTCGCCGTCGGACTCGTAGACGTCGACCGTTCGGGGCGCCGGGGCCCACGTCACGGCCTCGCCGGGGCTCGACGCCTCAGGTCCGCGGAGCTCGTCCGCGTACGCGTACCCCGTGCGGCCGTTCGTCGCGACGACGGCCAGGAGATCCGGCTCGCCCTGCTCGTTCACGACGCCGTAGGTGTCGCCGTTCTCGTTCACGGCCCAGGGCGTGGTCTCCCGGGAGACGTAGGTCGCCTGGAGGCGCCAGCGTGCGGCGTCGTCGGCGGTGATCGTCACGGAGGTGTTGCCCGGCGTGACCCGCAGGGTGTGGCCGGCCCAGCCGCTCGTCGCGTCGGCGTCCGCGTCGCTGCAGGTCATGGAGGCGCCGTCGGGGAACCGGAAGGTGCCGGCCGTCAGGCACCACAGCTCGACGTCGACGTGGGTCACACCGTCCGGCGGCACCCCCAGGTCGACGGTCGCCGTGCCCGTGTGCGTCTCGGTGACCGACGCGGCCCGCGGCGTGACGGCGTCGGCGCCGGGCAGCGGCAGGACGTCGGCCGCGATGGCGATGCCGCCGCCTGCCAGTCCCACGCCGAGCACCGCTCCCGCAACTCCCCAGGCGCGACGGCGTCGGCGCGCCGAGGTGCCCGACACCTGGGCGACCAGCTCCGTGCGCAGGGCGGCGGAGAACGCGGGGTCGATCCGAACGGTGCGCGTGATCATGGCTGCGCCTCCAGGGCGAAGGTCGGGTGTGGTGCGTCGGCGAGCTGGTCGCGCAGGCGCAGGCGTGCGCGGTGCAGGCGGCTCTTCGCGGCCGCCGGGGACAGGTGGAGCAGCTCGGCGGCCTCGGCGATCGGCAGCCCTTCGAGGGCGACCAACGTGACGAGGTGCAGGTCGCGGTGGTCGAGCGAACGCAGGGCCGTCGCGAGCGCGGGGTGGACGACGGCGCCGAGGTCGTCGGCGAAGGCGAGGTCCGCGGCGTCGGCCGCGTCGGGCTCCCGCGGCAGCCGGGCGAGCAGTGCGCGGTACCGGCGAGTGCCACGGGTGAGGTTACGGGCCACGTTCGAGGCGGTGACGAGCAGCCAGGGCAGGACCGAACCGCCCACCAGGCGGACGTCGTCGCGCCGCCGCCACAGCTCGAGGAACGCCGCGGCGAGCACGTCCTCGGCGTCGTGCCGGTCGCCGACGAGGCGGGCCGCGTGCCGGAACACCCGGTCTCGGTGCCGGTCGTAGAGCGCGGCGAAGGCGCCGCCGTCGCCGGTGCGGCTGCGAGCCCACAGCCCGGCGTCGTCGGCGCTTCCCATGCTTCGTAGTGTCCGGGACGGGCCGGGAGGTTTCACGGCCCGGCCGTGCCGGGGTCAGGAGCCGGCGATGAGCTCCCGGAGGGCCTCGACGACGAGCGCGTGGTCGTCCTCCTGGGCCAGGCCCGACACCGTGACGGTGGCGACCATCCCGACGTCGCGCACCAGGACGGGGAAGCAGCCGCCGTGCGCCGCGAACCGGCGCTCGTCGAACCACGCCTCGTCCTCGATGCGGCGCCCGACCAGCCTCGGCCGCAGCCCGACGAGCAGGGACGGCACGCCGAACCGCTGCACCGCGCGCGTCTTCCGCCGCACCCAGTCGTCGTTGCTCTCGGTGGTCCCGTCCATCGCGAGGTGGAACACCACCTGCGTGCCGCGGGTCACGTCGATCGTGATGGGCAGCCCGCGGTCGACGGCGTACCGGTGCAGGATCAGGCCGAGCCGGTGCGCGTCGCCGTTGGTGAACCGGTCGAGCTGGAGCTCGTCGAGCTCGGCCTCGATCTCGCGGACCTTCGCCTCGAGCTCCGGTGGGGCGGTCTGCTGGCTCATCCGGCGTCCTCTCCTTGGGCGGTCCCCGCCAGTATCGCCCGATGGCGCAGGCCAGGTCCGCTCCCAGGAGCGCCCGCGGGTCCGCTCCGGGAAACGCCCGCGCCCGTGATGTCCGGTCTGGGACGATCATGGCGTGGAGAAGCGTTCATGACCGTCCGCCAGGTCCTCGCGCCGGCGCTGTTCCTCGTCGGGGCACTCGGCGTGGGCCTGCTGACCTCGGCGCTGCCGGGGCTGTACTTCGCCATGGCCATGTGCCTGTACGTGGCGATCGCGGTGGGGTTCATCGTGCGGATCGTCCGGTCTCGGCGGCACCGCGTGCGTGACGGGCTCTCGCCGGCCGGCGACGCGCTCGAGGTCATGCAGGACCTGTACCTGAGCCGCAACCGCGTCCCGGTCGTGTACGGCGACGAGACGCCCGACCCGGACGCCACCCTCTACATCGACGTCCTGGAGCGGGACCCGGGCGACCTTCGCGACCTGCCGGCGGAGCGACCGTCGTCCTGACGCCGACTTCCCATCCGCCCGCCCGAACGATGGGCGGCAAACGCGCCCGACGGCGCCCGGTTCGTCACTAGCGTGGTGACCGTACGGGTCGATGTGGTGCGAGGGGGCAACCATGGATCCCGATCTCCAGGCGCCGGCGGTGGGCGGGGTGCGTCGTCGGCCCACGCCCGCACGGTCCAGCCGTCGCGGGCACCGATGTGTCACTGTCGGGCTCGTGCTCGCGCTCGCCGGGGCGCTCGCGGCACCTGCCGTCGCAGCAGCTCCCGCGGAGACGACGACGCTCTGCGCGGCGGCACGCGAGCTCACGGACGACGGCTACCCGCAGCGTGCGGTCGCACTGGTCGCCGCCGCACAAGGAGGTGCGGACGCCTCCCCGTGCCCCGACGCACGGGACGAAGCGCTGGTGGCGATCGCAGAGGCCCAACGCCTCGCCGACGACGAGGACTTCGATGCGGCGCTCGCCACCGACGCAGAGAACGCCACGGCGAAGGCAGCCCTGGCGGCCGGTCCGCAGTCGTGGGACGCCTTCTGGGCCGAGGTCGCGGAGGGCCTCGAGTCAGGTTGGGCACTCCTCCTGGCCGTCGCGGTACTCACGCTCGGCCTCGCCGTGGTCGCCCGGCTGATCGCGCCCTTCGGTGTCGGACCGTGGCGCGCTCCGGTCTGGGCCTCGTCGCTGCTCACGCTCCTGGGGTTCGCCGGCGTCGTCGCCGCCGGCTCCCGGGTGCTCCTCCTGCTCCGCAGCCGTGGGTCGATCGACCACTGGGACATCGCGGCGTGGTTCTGGCTGGCGCTCCTCGCGACAGTGGTGTTCGCCATCGGGCTGGCCACACGGCTGCGTCTGACCGTCGTCGCCAAGGACGACGTGACGGCCGGCCACGTGATCGCACTCCTCGGCGAGCTGGGTGCGCGACCGCCCGAGGGGCTCGAGGTGCCCCGTGGAGCCGACGTCGACACGCTGGGCGGTGGCGCGCTGGACTCCCTGCCGGAGGGGAGGGTCGTGAAGACCGTCACTGCGGTCATGAAGACCTTGCTGGGCACCACGCCGTGGCGCGTGATGGTCGACGTGCTCGACGACGGCTCCATCGCGGTCGCCATGACGCGCAACGGCCGAGGGATGGGGACGGCGTTCGTCAAGTCCGCCGTGCTCGGACTGCCCGCCGCGACGGACGAGGAGAAGAAGACCCTCGCGGCCGCGGACCTCCACCGGTTCGTCGCGGCCTTCGTCATGGTGACGCTCGCCCAGCACCACCGGGGCTTCGACGGGCTGTGCGGTGCCCGCGACTGGCGGAGCCTCGGCCTGCACTACGTCGCGACCACGGACTTCAAGGATGACGACGAGCGGAAGACGGCGATCCTCGTCAGTGCGGTGAACGCGGACCCGGGCAACTGGCTGGCGCAGGTCGCGCTCGCGAGCGCGCGGTGGCGAGAGTCCAGTCGCTGGGAGGACCTGGAGCTCTACCTGCGGTGGCTCGACGCCGCGACGCCGGCGGACCGCAGGCGGCGACTTCTCGACGACGACCCGAAGCTACCCACGTGGCCCCAGGTACGGGGGGCCGACGCGGCGTTGTCGAAAACTGACGCCAGTCCGCTGCTCGCCCGGATGCTCCTGACCCGGGCGAAGGTGGCGATCAACGCCGAGTGCGCACGGAGCATCGACACGAAGACGACCCCACTGCTTCCGCCCGGGAGCCTCATCGTGCGGACAGCCGTGGGTGACCTGGTGCGGTTCCTGGCCGACGCCGACCGGCCGAGGCGCTGGCGGGAGCGCCTGCTCGCCCTCGTTCTTCCCGTCGTCTTCCCGTCCCGCGTCGGTGTCGTGCGCGGCGACGTCTTCCTCGAGCGCATCAGGGCCGAGGCCGCCGTGCTCGACGGGCTCCTGCGGGGCCGCCCCGGCATCCCCGAGGCGGATCGTCCCGACTGGGACCCGCCCCGTGCGTGGGTCGCGGCCGCGAGCTGGCCCAGTCTGCGGTACTCCGAGGGCTGCACCGCTGCGACGCACGCCGACGCCGCACACGGCACCCCGGGGAGTCGCGAGCGTGCCGTCGCCCTCCTCAGCGACGCGGCCGTCCGGGCCGAGCTTCGCGAGTGGATGTCCCAGGACCCGCAGCTGGCGACGGTCCGCGCCGAGTGGGGGGACGTGATGGACGGGGTGCGACCCGAGGCCGAGCAGGACCTCTTCGCGCTCGACCTCTACGCGGCGCACACGACGCGGTTCACCGAGCTGGGCATCGCGTATCCCGCCGACGTCGCGCGGTGCAGGGTCCACGGTCTCGTCGATCAGCTGAAGATCACCCGAATCGCGGCGCAGAGGCTGATCGACGTCGCAGCGATCCATGAAGCGGCCTCCGGCCACGGGCTCCTCGCGCGCTACCGGGTGGAGCTCCTCCGGATCATCCTTGCCAAGGGCCCGGGCGTGTCAGCGGCGCAGGTGGTCGCGGCGCTCAGGGCGCGGCTGTGGTTGCGCTCGGCGGAGCTGCGAGCCGCGACGGGAGGCCCCAGGGACCTCGTCGATGCCATCGACTCGTGGATCGCTCTGCTCTTCCCGGGCTCGACCGGAGCCGGAGTGCGTCCGCATGGCTCGACAGGTCAGCACGCCTGGCGCCGCCTCACACGACGCCGCGTGCCGCCCAGGCCAACGCCGTGACCTCGAACGGGCCGTCAGGGAGCAGCTCGGCGCAGCGGGCACGCAGTGCCGCGCGGCCGGCGTCGTCGAGCGAGGCGACGTAGGCCCCGGCCGGCCCCACGCCTAGCGTGTACGGAGCCCACCACTCGTCGAACGACGCGAGCGGGACGGTGACCGTCAGCGGTGCCGAGGTGACCGCGTCCAGGCCGGCCTCGCCGAGGAGCTCCGCCAGGTGCCCCTCCCGCGCCCCGGGAAGTGCGGCCTCGTCCCGGGCGCCCGGGTCGAGCTCGTGGACGGCCTGCCAGAAGGCGCCGATCGGTCCGCCGCCGCCGCTGTGGTCCCAGACGCACGCGGCGACGACGCCGCCGGGCCGCGTGACGCGCGCCATCTCGCGGAGCCCGGCGACGGCGTCGGCCATGAAGTGCACCACGAGCTGGGCGAGCGCGGCGTCGAAGGTGGCGTCGGGGAACGGCAGCGCCTCGGCCACGCCGCGCCGGACGTCGACGCCGGGGTAGCGCTCGGCGGCGGCGGCGACGAACGGCTCGGAGGGGTCGACGGCCCGGACGGACGCCGCGCCGAGCGTCTCGACGAGCACGCCCGTGAGCGCGCCTGGGCCGCAGCCGACGTCGAGCACCGTGGCGGGCGCCCGCACGCCGGCGAACGCGGCGAACACCGGTGCGAGCGGTCGGGAGAACCGACCCATGTAGCGGTCGTAGGCGTCGGCGGCGACGTCGAAGCTCATGGGCGACCCTAACCCCGGCCCCGCCCGGCGGGGAGAGAGCCGGGGCAACGCACGTCCTCCGTCAGGCCTGCGCCTCGCGGGTGATCGGCGGGACGAGCTGCGTGGTGCGGCCGCGCCGGTAGAGCGTCGCGGGCCGTCCCGGACCGTCGATGAGGGTGTGCCCGGTGTTCTCCAGCAGGCCCTGCGTGGACGTGACCTTGCGGTGGAAGTTGCGTGGGTCGATCGGCACGCCCCACACGGCCTCGTACACCCGGCGCAGCTCCGAGATGGTGAACTCGGGCTGGCAGAAGGCAGTGCCGAGCGACGTGTACTCGAGCTTGGCGCGGGCGCGTTCGACGCCGTCGCGCAGGATCGTGCCGTGGTCGAACGCGAGGTCGGCGGCCATGGCCTCGGCGACCGGCACCCACTCTGCCGCCGCGGCGTCGCCGCCGGGCTTGGGGTCGGGCAGCCGCGGTGCCATCACCAGGTAGGCGACGGAGACGACGCGCATGCGTGGGTCGCGGTCGGGGGCGCCGTACGTGGCGAGCTGCTCGAGGTGGGCGGGGATGCGGCGGACGCCGGTCTCCTCGGTGAGCTCGCGGGACGCGGCGCGCGGCAGGTCCTCGTCCGGGCGGACGAACCCGCCGGGGAGCGCCCGGCGGCCGCGGAACGGCTCCTCCCCGCGGGTGACGAGGAGCGCCTGCAGGGCGTCGTCGCGGACGGTCAGGACGACGAGGTCGACGGTGACCGCGAACGGGGGGTGCGCCGACTCGTCATGGACGGGGGAGGTCACGCGCACAGCCTATCTCGTCAACTTGACGAGAACAAGATCCCGGTTTATCGTCAAGGTGACAGATAACAGTCGGCCTGAGGAGGTCGCGATGGCCACCATCACCCGCTACCCGTTCGTCCGGCACCTGCGCGCCGCACCCACCGCGCACGTGCTCCACCTCGACGCCGGGCGCGTCAAGCACGACGGCGCCGGCATCGCCTTCTGGTTCCGGCCGCTCACGGCGGTGATCAGCGAGGTGCCCGTCGACGATCGGGAGCTCCCGCTCGTCGCCCACGCACGCACCGCCGACTTCCAGGTGGTCACCGCCCAGGTGACGGTCAGCTACCGGTTCGACGACCCCCGGCTCGTCGCGCGGCGCCTGGACTTCGCCGTGGATCCCGCGACGGGTGCGTGGACCGGCACGCCGCTCGAGCAGGTGGCGCACCTGCTCGCCGAGCTCGCCACGGGTCAGGTCATCGACGCCGTCGCCGCGCAGCCCCTGGTGGAGGCGGTCACCGCCGGCGCGGCCCTGGGCCGGGCCGTCACCGCGGGCCTGCAAGGCGACCAGCGCCTGGCCGCCACCGGGATCACGGTGCTCGGCGCCCGCGTCGGCAGCGTCCGTGCCGACGCCGACATGGAGCGCTTCCTGCAGACACCCGCCCGGGAGGCCGCACAGGGGGAGGCCGACAAGTCCACGTTCGAGCGGCGCGCGCTCGCCGTCGAACGTGAACGCGCCATCGCGGAGAACGAGCTGCACAACCGCATCGAGCTCGCCGTCCGGGAGCAGGAGCTGGTCACGCAGGAGGGCGCCAACGCCCGCACGCGGGCCGAGGAGGCCGCAGCCGCGGCGCTCATCGAGGCCACTGCGACCGCGGAGCGCCAGAACCTCCTTGCCGAGGCCAACGCCCACAGCACCCGCGTCGTCGGTGAGGCCGAGGCGGCCGCGGAGGCCGCGAAGATCGGCGCCTACGCCGCGGTGGACCGCGCCGTCCTCACCGCGCTCGCGCTCCGCGACCTGGCAGCCAACCTGCCGGCCATCGAGAACCTCACCGTCACCCCGGACCTGCTGACCGGTGCGCTCGCCGGCCTCGTCGGCGGCCCGCGGACCACGAAGGAGGGCTGACGTGGCCACCCCACGGGCCGTCGTCGTGCACCGGCGCAGCGAGCTCGACGAGCTGCTCGACCGGCACGGCACACGCGGCCAGGCGGAGTTCTTCCTCCGCACCCGCGGTCGCACCATGGCCTCGGTGCAGGACCGCCACGACGCCCAGGCCGAGGCGCTCGCGGCGGTCCGGGCCGCCGTCCCGGCCGAGTGGCGGCGGGGTGACGTCGAGCGGGGTGACCTGCACCGCTTCGGGTTCGAGCCCGACGACGTGTGCCTCGTCGTCGGGCAGGACGGGCTCGTCGCCAACGTGGCCAAGTACCTGGCGGCGCAGCCGGTCATCGGCGTCGACCCCGAGCCCGGCCGCAACCCCGGCGTCCTCGTCCGGCACCGGGCGCGCGCCGTCGCAGGGCTCGTCCGCGCGGCGGGCGTCGGCGACGCGCGGATCGACGCGCTCACCATGGTGACGGCGACGCTCGACGACGGCACCCGGCTCGACGCGCTCAACGAGGTCTTCGTCGGGCACGCCAGCCACCAGTCGGCGCGCTACCGGCTGACGGTCCCCGCCACCGACGGCGCCGCGCGCACCGAGGAGCGGCAGTCGTCGTCGGGACTCATCGTGGCCACGGGGACGGGTGCGACGGGGTGGGCGGCCTCGATCGCCCACGACCGGGGAGCGCCCCAGGGAGCACTCCCCGCACCGGTGGACCGGCGGCTGGCATGGTTCGTGCGGGAGGCCTGGCCGTCGCCGGCCACGGGCACGGCCCTCACCGGTGGCGCGCTGGCCGCCGGTCAGGAGCTCACCGTCGTCGTGGAGTCGGACGCACTCGTCGTGTTCGGCGACGGGCTCGAGGCCGACCGCCTGACGGCGACCTGGGGCCAGGCGGTCACGATCGCGCTCGCGGACCGCGCCCTGCACATCGTGGCCTGACCCTCAGCGGACCTCTCCGTGCAGGACGGCCCCCAGCTCGTCGCCGGGCTCCAGCATGATGCCGCCCTGCGTCGGGCGGCGGCTGATGCGCGTGAACCGGCCCGCGTGCCACCAGTAGAGGTGCGGTGAGAGAGCGTGCTCCGACCGGCCGTGCTGCACGTGGGCGAAGACGGCCATGTCGACCATGACCGGCTGGGCCGGCGGGCCGTCGACGGGATGGACGGCGATGTGGAACTGGTCCGGCACCGCGACCAGGACGCCGTTCGGGAAGGCCCGCCCGGGGATCGCCCGGGCGAGCAGGTCGGGCATCGCCAGGATCCGGGACGCGAAGTCGTTCGTCGGACCCTCGGCCACCCGGAACGCGTGGCCGCCCGGTCCGGTCACCCACCCCACCTCGCCGAAGGGCATGGCCGCCAGGTTCGTCACGCCCGCCCGTTGCAGCACCCCCGGGGCGAACCGTGCGACGACGGTGTCCGGGACGCTGACGCCCAGCCGACCTGAGTCGAAGACGAGCACGCCCAGCAGGTCGTCCGCGACGGGGAGCGCGTACGTCATCGCCCGGCGCGCCTCGGGCGGCATCCCCTCGAGCGGGAACACCTGGGCCACCACCCCGGCGAGGAGTTCCTCGTCGGGCAGGAGCGTCAGGTCGATCGCAGCGCCTACCAGGACGACGACCTCCTCATGGACGATGCGCGGCCAGTCGCCCCGCCCGCCCGGCGCCGAGCGGCACGCGCGCGTGAGCTTCAGGAGGCTGAACGACCGGCTGCCGTCGCGACGTCGTGCCACGTCCCCCACGACCTGGACGTCCACGCCGAGCCGCGCGAACTCGTCGGTGACGAGGCGTGCGAGCCAGCGTCGTCGTCCGCCGGGGCGGGGACGTCCACGGTGGTGGGCCACCACATCGCGTCCGGGTGCGGGGACGGGGGTGGTGGTGCCTGCGCAGGGGGCATGGGCGTCGGCGGCGGCGTGGTGCGCGCGGGCACCGGCGTCGTCGGCGGAAAGGGCGGTGCCTGGGGCTGGGGCGGCGGTGGCGGCGGTGGCGGCGCGGGTGGCGGCGGGGTGGCCGTGCCCGGCGCCCGGTAGGGACTCCACTCAGAACCGGACGGGTTGCCCGCGGGCGCCCCGGGACCGTACCTCTCGTCCACCGCTCACCTCCGCGGCACATGGGTACCACGCGCGGGTGCCCGTTACGGGCAGAATCGGGCGGGCAGCGCCGTCGGGCGCCCAGGGGGAGGGCACATGCGTGACGGGACGTGGCAGTCCTTGGCGGCTTACGAGCTCCGCCGCATCGAGAGCGAGCTCACCGCCGCGCTCGCCGGGCTCGCCGAGGACCTCCTCGACACACCCGTGCGGGGGTTCCCGAACCCGATCGGCTGGACGGCCTGGCACATCAGCCGGAACGTCGACCGCAACTGCTCGGAGCTGACGGGGCGCCCCCAGCAGTGGCTCGAGGGCTGGTCGGACGTGTTCGGCCGACTCGCGGACCCGGCGGACACCGGCTTCGGCCACACCGCGGAGCAGGTGGCGGGCTTCTGCTCGCCCTCGGTCGAGGTGCTGCTGGGCTACCACGCGGCTGCGCACGCCGTAGCCGAGGACTACCTGGCGAACGCGCCCGACGACGACGCCACGCGACTCGTCACCAGCCCCACCCTGGGCAACACGTACCCCGTCCAGGTGCGGCTCGCCCGCAGCGTGCACGACGCCGTCGCCCACCTGGGCCAGATCAGCGTGCTACGTCACCTGGCTGCGTCGCCTGGCCGACCGGCCGCCGGTGCGCTGGCCTAGCATCACCGGCATGTCGTCGTCACTGGCCGCCGTCGTGGCGTGCGTCATCCTCGGCCTCCTCGCCGTGTTCCAGGTGGCCCTCGCCGCCGGCGCCCCGATCGGGCGGTTCGCGTGGGGCGGGCAGCACGACGTCCTGCCGCAGCGGCTGCGCGTGGGCAGCGTCGTGTCCGTGGTCCTCTACACGGCGTTCGCGCTCGTGCTGCTGGACCGTGCCGATGTCATGGACGTGATGCCCGACGGCGTCTCCCGGGTCGGCGCGTGGGTCCTGGCTGCGTACTTCCTCATCGGCGTCGTGATGAACGGCATCTCGCGGAGCCGGCCCGAGCGCTACACGATGGCGCCGGTCAGCGCCGTCCTGTGCGTCGCCTCGACGGTGGTCGCACTGGGCTGAGCGGCGGTTCACGTCCGCCGGGCGGCGGACCCAGGGCCGGGCCTGATCCAGGACGACGTACCCACCCCGCGACCGCCCCGCGGACCGTACTCTCGAACACGTTCGACCTCTCGCGCCGGACATCTGAGGAGCGCTCGCATGCCACGAACGTTGCGTCCCCGCCAACGGGCCGAGCTGTACGTCATCGACGTGGAGACGGCCGAGACCCGGCGCATCCACCGGTCCACGAAGGTGCTGATCGAGTCGCCCACGTGGGCGCGCGACGGCCGGTCCGTGCTGGTGAGCGGCGAGGGGAAGCTGTTCCGCGTCGCCGTCGACGGCTCGGGCGACGGGTTGCAGGAGGTCCCGCTCGAGGGGGTGCCCGGCGCCACGGAGGCGCATGTGGTGAGCCCGGACGGCAGCACCCTCTACGTGACCGCGGACGACGGCCACATCTACGCGGTGCCCGCCGAGGGCGGCGCGGGCCGGCGCGTCACGAACGACCACGGCGCCCGCTTCGAGCACGTGCTGCACGGCGTCTCGCCCGACGGCCTGACCCTCAGCTACATCGGGGTCAAGACGAAGAAGGACGGCCGCGTCGAGACCGACGTCTTCACCATCCCGGCCGCGGGCGGTGAGGAGGTCCGGATGACGGACGACCCGATCGTCGACGGCGGCGCGGAGTTCGGGCCGGACGGCGCCTGGGTGTACTTCAACTCGGAGCGCGCCTCGCGCAAGCCCGGGCACGCGCAGCTGTTCCGCATGGCGCTCGACCGCGTCGTCTGCGAGCAGCTCACCGACGACAAGCGGGTCAACTGGTTCCCCCACCCGTCGCCCGACGGCAAGCGCGTGGCGTATCTCAGCTACCGGAAGGGCACCAAGGGCCGGCCCGCGAACGCGGACGTGATCATCCGGCTGCTCGAGCCGGACGGCGGCAAGCGCGACCTCGTCGAGGTGGTCGGCGGACAGGGCACCTTGAACGCCCCCTGCTGGTCGCCGGACGGGACGCGGATCGCGTACGTCGCCTACCCCACCAAGGAGTAGCCGCGACGCGACCCCCAACGATTGCGGTCCGCCGCACGTCTCAGCGCGCAAGGATGGGTCGCAGCGGCTGAGGAGGGTCGGTGTCCTGGGAGGACGAGCTCGACGAGTTCGCCCGCACGCGCGGGCCGGCGCTCGTCGGCTACGGCTACCTGCTGACGGGTGAGCTGCACGCCGCCCAGGACCTCGTGCAGGACGCGTTCGTCCGCACCTTCGCCCGGCACCGCGCCGGCACCGACGCGGAGCGCATCGAGGCGTACGTGCGGCAGGCGATGCTCAACATCTACCGGGACTCCTACCGCAAGCGCCGCACGTGGTTCGGCGTGCGGCCCCTCGTCGCGGAGCGCGCGGCCTACGGCCCGCCCGACGCCGTCGCGGCCGACAAGGTGGACGTCCACAACGCGCTGGCGCACCTGTCGCCACGCGAGCGGGCGTGCGTCGTCCTGCGGCACTACGAGGACCTGACCGTGCCGGACATCGCCGACCGCCTGGGGCTCAGCGAGGGCGCGGTGAAGCGCTACCTGTCGGACGCGCGGGCCCGGCTCGGCCGGATGCTCGACGACGACTCGCACGCACACGTGGACGTCATCACGAGGAAGGGGACGGGGCGATGACCTTCGACGCCGAGCTCCGCGACCTGGCCGGCCGGGCCGCGCACGCCCACACGCGCAGCGACGGCTTCGCGTCCCTCGCCGTGAAGTCGCGCGTCCGGCGCGCGCGCCGGGTGTACCGGGCCACGGTTGCCGCCGGGACGATGGCGGCCGTCGTCGCCGTCGGGGCCGTCGCGACCGCGGTGGCGCAGCGCTGGCCGGAGCGGGTGCCCCCGGCCGAGACCCTCGAGCCGGCGCCCGACGCGACGGATGCGCCGATCCTGCCGAGCCCGACCCCGGACGCGACGGATGCGCCGACGCTCATCACCGACGGCGTCCTGGTCGGCTGGCGGGACCTGGGCGTCGACGAGGCGATCTTCGGCCCCGTGGCCATCACGGACGCCGTGGCCGTGGACGGGCGCGCGGTGGCCGTCGGCTGCGACGAGTCGGACGGCGACAGCGGCGGGTTCCCTGCCTACTTCGCCGACGACGCCGCAACCTGGACCCGGGCCTCCGGCGCGACGTCTGCTTTCGACGACCAGTACGCATGCCTGGACCAGGTGGTCTCCACACCGCACGGGTTGTTCGCCGCCGGGGTGCTCGGCCTCTTCCGGTCCGACGACGGCACCACATGGGAGACGGTCGAGCTGCCCGGGTACGACCACGGCTGGGTGGACGCGGTGTTCGCTGCCGGGGACCGGGTCACCGTGCTCGTGGGGCAGGCGTCCTATGCGGAGAGCACAGTCGCCGCGATGTGGACGACCACCGACGGCGAAACCTGGACCCCGGTCACCGACGGCTCAGCAGCCGTCTTCGACAACGGGGGCGTCGCGGACGTCATCACCTTCGGTGACCGCCTGGTCGCGGTTGGGGCACAGCCCGGTGGCGAGTTCGTGCCGACGGCGGCGGCGTGGGTCTCCGCCGACGGCCTCACCTGGGAGCGGACGACGCCGACGGGTGAGGGTTTCGCCGACGACGCGATGGTCGCCCTCGCCGCGGCTGACGGCGGCCTGGTCGCCGTGGGCTGGTGCAGCGACACCAAGCAGCTGTGCGCATGGCGCTCGACCGACGGCACCACCTGGGTACCTGAGGCGGTGCCCTCCGAAGATCTCGACCCGTCGGTGTCGTACATCCAGGCGGGGGCGCTCACGGCGCTCGGGAACGACGTCTACGCGGTCGGCTCGAAGTACGTGGCGGCATCGGAGACGTTCGAGCCCCGCCTGTGGCACCGCGCACCCGGCGGTGCCTGGGAGCGGCTCGACCCCGAGACCGTCGGCGCCGTCCCGTTCGCCCAGGTCGACGTCGGCGGCCGGCTCGTCGGGTTCTGGCCCGGCCGCGGCTGGCCGACAGGCGGCGCGGTCCGGGTCCTGACTCCGGTCGAGTAGGCGCCCGCACCTGGGGAAGTCCTCGGACAGATACGGTCGCCGAACTTCCCAAGGCACGTCGGGTGACGCGCGTACCGTCGAGAGTGACGAGACGACACGCCGGCGTGCGTGTTCGCCGGCACGGCGAGAGGGAGTCACATGAGCGACGTCGCTGTCATCCCTGGTCGGTTCGCAGGCCGGACCGTCATCGTCACCGGGGCGGGGTCGGGCATCGGGAAGGCCACCGCCGTGCGCCTCGCGCGGGAGGGCGCCCGGGTCGTCGCCACCGACCTCCTCGAGGCCCGGCTGGCCGAGCTCACCGGCGAGCGCCCCGACCTCGACCTCGTCACCGTCGCGGGCGACATCTCGTCGGAGGAGACCGTGCAGGCCGTGGTCGCCGCAGCGGCCGGCCGGGTGGACGGCCTGGTCAACAACGCCGGGATCATGGACGCGTTCCTGCCTCCGGCGGAGGTCGACGACGCCACGTGGGAGAAGGTGTTCGCCGTCAACGTCACGGCGCTCATGCGAACCACGAGGGCGGTGCTGCCGCTGATGCTCGCGGCGGGCGGCGGCGCCATCGTGAACGTGACGTCCGAGGCGAGCTTCCGCGCGTCGGCGTCGGGCTGCGCCTACACGGCCTCCAAGCACGCGGCGAACGGCTTTACCAAGTCGACGGCGATGTTCTACAAGGGCCAGGGCGTGCGGGCGAACGCCGTGGCGCCGGGCGCCGTGATGACGAACATCGAGGCGCCGTGGAAGTCGCAGTACGCGCAGTCGGTCCTCGGCCCGATCATGGGCGCGACCATCACGAGCGTCGCGACCTCCGAGCAGCTCGCGGCGACCATCACGTGGCTGCTGTCCGACGACGCGAGCAACGTCAACGGGGCGATCGTGGCCTGCGACGGCGGCTGGTCCGTCATCTAGACCCGGCGCCGGCGTCCCCTCAGCCGGGCGCGATCCGCTTGGTCAGGTGCACGACCATGTGCGTGACCATGTCCGTCTCGTCGCCGCGCACGTACCCGAAGCGCTCGTAGAGCCGGATGGTCGGGTCGCTGCGGTTGCCCGTGAAGAGCTGGATCTCCCGGACGTCCGCCGGCAGGGCGGCCTCGCACGCGTGCAGCAGCACTGACCCGACGCCCTCGCCCTGGCGGTCCGGGACGACGGCGAGCCGCCCGAGGTGCGCGACGCCGTCCGCGACGCGCAGCCGCACCGAGCCCAGCAAACGGCCGTCCTCCCGCACACCGAGGCCGATGACGTCGGGGGAGGCCAGCGACGCCCGCACCTCCTCGAGGGTCTCCCGCAGGGGCGGCAGGTGCGGGTCGCCGTAGTTCTGCGCCTCCGGCACGTACGCCGCGCGCTGCACGGTGAGGACCTCGCCGGCGTCGGCGACGGTCAGCCGGACGACGCCGGACGGGAGGGTCATGCGGCAATCCTCCCAGCGGTCCCGGCCGCCCGGTGCGGCCCGGTCACCACGCGCGCAGCACCCGCAGGGCCTCCAGGGTGAGCCAGCGGCTCGGACGGCCCTTGGCCTCGACCCGCGCGATCATCCGGTCGTTGAACGTGTTCTCCAGACGCAGCCGGCCCTCGTCGTCGGCCTTGCCCACGACGACGTCCACCGCCTCCGCCATGCGGTCGTCACGGACGCCGAGCGACGTGAGGATGCCGAGGACCTCCAGCGCGTCGGTCTGGTACATGAGCGGGTGGCCGAACCGCAGCCAGCCGGGCTTCGCCACCACCGACGGGTCGTGGCACCGCTTGTGCACGTGGTGCCGGAGCAGGTACTCGACCCCCGCCTCGATCGTCGCGCGCGCTGCGGGCGTCCGGCGCTCGACCGGCACGGCGGCGAGGGCCTTCAGCGCCTTGACCGCACCCATGTGGCAGGTGTGACGGCCCCAGCAGGGCTCGCGCACGTACGGCCAGCCCTGCGGCGCCGGCCCGTCGGTGTCGAACCGCTGGTACGTGGCGATCCAGTCGATGCCGGCCCGGACGCGCTCGTCGTCGAGCATGCCGAGCCGCACGAGGGCCCAGACCAGGTTCCCGGTCAGACAGGGGATCACCGTGCTCGGCTGGGCGCCGCCGGTGGTGAGTGCGCGGTCGTACCCGAAGCCCCCGGAGTCGACGTGCTGGCCGTCGCGCAGCACCGCCTCGCACCCGGCCCGCACCCCGTCGTCGGCGCCGTCCGCGCCGAGGGCCGCGAGGACGATCAGCTGCCACACCGTGCCGTGGTACTTGTCGCGGTAGTAGCGGTCCCGGCTGCCCCAGTGCCCGTCCGGGAGCTGGGCGGCCATGATCCGCCCGACGACGTCGCTGCTCATGACCGCGCGGCGGCTCGCCACGACCTCCGGGTCGCTCACCGGCCGGTCCAGGAGGTCGGTGAGCGCGGCGGCCCGCACCCCGGGCTCCTCGCCGTCGAGCAGCCACGCGGTCGGGTCAGCGCCCAGCGCAGTGCGCCACGCCTCCATACCGCCGACGGTAGTCCGCCCACCGGCCGTGCCGCGCGAGCCCTTCGGCCCGCCCCAGCGACCGTCGCGACGGTCGGTCGCTGGTCAGTCGCCGCTGGTGAGGGGCAGCGTCTGCAGCCGACGGATCGCGAGGACGACGGCCAGCACGGTGACGGCCGCGAGCAGGCCCAGGCCGGCGGGCAGGCTGACGGCCGACACCACGCCCAGGTTCTCGCCGCGCTCGCCGAGGACGGCCTCGGCCGCCGTGAGTGCCCACTGCCGGATGCTGGCGTTCTTGATGCCCGGCACGAAGCCGCCGAGGATCGTCTCCCACAGCAGGGCGTACAGGAGCCCGATGATGACGG